>Ga0105101_10000840_pt1 | contig 13108 bp, 8 predicted proteins | sample PPLLak21cMay2015_2_FD_87037 | JGI IMG/M metagenome (GOLD analysis project Ga0105101, IMG submission 87037) | Freshwater sediment microbial communities from Prairie Pothole Lake near Jamestown, North Dakota, USA - PPLs Lake P8 Core (1) Depth... | ecosystem: Environmental > Aquatic > Freshwater >... | reverse complement strand
GGTTTTCTTTTTGCCGGAATTATTTTCTTCGTAAGTAATTTTCATATTGGAAGGCTTGGCAGATTTCATCATGTTCTCTACCCAAATCCGGCCATTATATTCATTAAATGAATTTTCGGAAGATTTATCCTGAGGATAAACAAGGAAAGCGCAGGATATGATAAGAATGGAAAATATTTTCATATTTTTATCTGAAATTTCAACATTAACTTGCTAAAGAATCAATTGAATTTTTAATCCCCACCCCTCTTAATTTTTTCAGTCCAGGGAGGACTATTTCCCCGGTACAGAGATTGTCTGCTGCTGAAGTAACTTTAATCTTCGTAAACTCATTAATAAGATTCACATTAAACGGAGTTTGTAGCCTGACGTAATTAGAAGAAAATCCTTTCATGGTTCCATCACGGTTATTTGCTTCTAGCAAAACATCCAATTCAATCCCGATCATTCTTTTATAAAAATCATTTTTTTTCTTTTCGCTTAACATTCGTAAAATATTATTTCTCTTCCTTCTTTCAAACATTCCAACAGATTCATTTAAGGTTATTGCTTTGGTGAGAGGCCTTTCACTGTAAGTAAAAACATGAAGATAACTTACGGGCAAATCAACGAGAAAATCGTGTGTCATTTTAAAGTCGTCTTCCGTTTCCCCTGGAAAACCGACTATAACATCTACGCCGATTCCTAAATCCGGAATCCGTTCTGTGCACTTATTTATAACTTCACGGTAAAAACCTGTTTTATATCTTCGCTGCATTATTGCCAGTATTTTATCGCTGCCGCTCTGGAGAGGAATATGAAAATGATTGCATAGTTTCTCGCTCTGCGCGGTGAGATCTATTATTTCATCTGAAAGCAAATTCGGCTCGATTGAACTGATTCTGATTCTAAACCGGCCGGGAACCGCGATTAGCTTTAATAAGAGCTTATACAAATTTGTTTTATAAGATTTTCCATAATCACCGACATTTACACCTGTTAAAATTATTTCCTTATATCCTGAATCAATCAGCTTTCTAAAATCAGATTCAATCTCTTCGGGATTCATGCTCCTGTTTTTGCCGCGCGCAAGCGGGATAGTACAGAAAGAACATTTATAATCACAGCCGTCCTGAATCTTTAGAAACGCACGTGTTCTTCCAATTATATCGGGATCTGTTGAATGAGACGGGCCAAATTCATTTAATTCTTCAGTAGGGGAAACGTATATACAGGAGAGGCCTGCTTCCGACGGCTTTTTTTCTTCAGCTAATAAAGGATTTAGATATTTAAGAAGCTTAAATTTTTCTTTAGAACCCAGAACTAAATCTACTCCTTTTATCCTGGAAATCTCTTCAGGCCTTAATTGAGCATAACAGCCGGTGACGACAATAAAAGCGCCGGGGTTTTGCCTTAAAGCCCGTCTTACAAACTGACGGCATTCCTTTTCCGCATTTTCAGTGACTGAACATGTATTGAAGACATATATGTCCGCCTCTTCATTAAAATCAACCAGGTGAAATCCGCTTTTATGGAATTCTCCTCCTATCGTTGATGTTTCGGAAAAATTAAGTTTGCAGCCGAGAGTATGTAAAGCAACTTTGTTCATTATATCTTTATTAAAAAAAAGAGCGGGAAAAATTTACCCGCTCTTAAAATAATTTAAAATATTATAATTATTTTTCTTTCGGATGATTCTCTTCCGGGACTTCAAAAATCGGGAAGTCGGATGTGTCAACCTTGCCGGGATCAACACTGAGTATTTCCTGAACGGATACTCTGTCAAGTTTATGACGGTCTAAGTAATTCCTTACTTCTTCTTCGGATTTCTCTTTCAAAGCTGCAATTGCGCTCAAAACAATTTTTTTATTCTCCTTATCGAACTCAATTACTTTAAGAGGTATTACATCGTCAAAAGGAAAGTGATTGACAATATTTTTTACTTTTGCCGGCGCAAGCTGACTTGACGGTACAAAACCGTCCACCTTTTCGGGGAGTTCCGCAATTAATCCTTTTTCGATTATCCTTACAACTTTCCCTTCAGTTAGTATACCGATAGCATAGAGTTTTTCAAATTGTTCCCATGGATTTACCTGAACCTGCTTATGCCCGAGCGAAATTTTTCTCTGTTCAACATCCGCATTAAGTACAACTACGTCGAGCTTTTCACCTTTTTTAACAACCTCGCCGGGATGACGTATTTTTTTCGTCCAGGAGAGATCGGAAATGTGTACCAAACCATCGACGCCCGGTTCAAGCTCAACAAAGACGCCGAAATTTGTTAAGTTCCTGGCAACTCCGGTGTGTTTCGAACCTACGGGATATTTTGCCATCAGCTGCTCCCAAGGATCAGGTTCAAGCTGTTTAATTCCCAATGATATTTTCTTTTCCTCTTTATCGAGGCTTAATATTACCGCTTCAACAAGCTGTCCCATTGAAACAACCTGAGAAGGATGCTTTATATGCTGGGTCCAGCTCATTTCGGAATTGTGGATCAATCCCTCAATTCCTTTTTCAATTTCAATGAATGCGCCGTAATCGGTAAGAGATACAACACGTCCGGTTACTTTATCACCGATTTTATATTTCTTATTTATATTTTCCCAAGGATGAGGAAGAAGTTTCTTTAAGCTGAGTGATATTCTCTTTTTCTCTTCATCAAAATCTGTAACTACAACTTTTATAGTTTGATCGAGTTTTAAAACTTCATTAGGATGATTAATTCTTCCCCAGCTTAAATCAGTAATATGAATTAAGCCGTCAACGCCTCCAAGGTCGACAAATACTCCAAAGTCGGTGATTGCTTTTACCGTTCCCTCAAGTATCTGGCCTTTTTCAAGGCTATTTAAAATTGCCTGGCGCTGATCGGATATTTCCTCTTCAACCAGAACTTTATGCGAAACAACTACATTCTCGGTAGGTATATTAACCTTTACGACTTTAAAGTCCATCATTTGTCCGACGAAAGCGTCAAAATCTCTTATCGGTTTAATATCGATTTGGGATCCCGGCAAAAATGCTTCCATCCCCATCAAATCCACAACCATTCCTCCTTTAATTCTTTTAATAATTTTTCCCTGGAGGACTTCGCCCGTTTGATAAGAATTAAGTACTTTCTCCCAGACTTTTAGAAAATCGGCTCTTTGCTTGCTAAGTACTAAATTTCCTTCCTGATCTTCAACGCTTTCCAGAACAACATCAACTTCTTTTCCTATTTTCAGTTCATCTGGGTTTGTGAATTCGGATTTGGGAATTGAACCTTCTGATTTGAAGCCTACATCAAGAATTACATTATCATCCTGGATTCTGACAATCTTGCCTTTTATTAATTCTCCCTCTTTTACGTCGCGGAAAGAATCTGAATACAGTTTTGCTAAGCTAAAAAATTCTTCCTGTGTGTAGCTGGAATCGAAATGTCTTTTGGCTTTCTTATATTCATCGGGCGTCACAACATTAATTTTCGTTTCTTTTGTATCTCGGGGCATTAATCCTCCTCATCAATTAAATTACCCCCGCTATGCGGGGTTTAACCTGCTTTATTATTAAAGCTACCGAAAAATAATAATGCAGGGAATAGTTAAACATAATTTGTTGATAGCTTCTCTAATTATATACTAAATTTTTCCGCTGTTTTGTCTAGTTGTTTCTTTTTTTTCTGCTTCACGAATTACAGATAAAATTTTACCCACCTGTTCCCCAATAGTGAGGTCGGTAGTATCAATTTCAATTGCATCTGCAGCTTTAATTAATGGACTTACATCGCGCGTCGAATCGATCTTATCTCTGTGCATCAGATTATTTTTTACCTCTTCAACAGCTATAGTTTTTCCTTTTTCTTCAAATTCTTTTGCCCGGCGCCGGGCTCTTTCATAAATGGATGCGGTTAAAAAAAACTTCAAGTCGGCATTAGGAAAAACAACAGTGCCGATATCCCGTCCTTCCATAACTACTCCTGTGCCGCCGTTGCCGAGCTGTCTCTGTTTATTAACCAGAGCCTCTCTTACAGCTTCAATCCTGCTTATTTCACTTACCTTTGAATTTACTTCGACGGATCGAATTTCTTCGGTAATATCTTCTCCGTTAACGGCAACTGAAGTTTTACCGTTAACAAAGCTTAGATTAATATCCGCAGCTTTTGCAAGTTCTGCAACTAAAGCATTGTTATCGATAATATTTTCTTTCAAAGCCAAAAAAGTAACGGCTCTGTACATTGCTCCGGTATCAATGTAAAGATAGCTTAATTGATCTGCCAGAAGTTTAGCCGTAGTGCTTTTGCCGGAACCTGAAGGCCCATCAATAGCTACTATTAACTTTTTTGACATAGATAACAAAGATATTTATAAATTGTTTAATTTTCAAAGAATTGCAGCTTCTAAATTACTGGGTTTTTGTTCAAGAAAAGCTGATATTTTTAACATAAAATCGTAAAAATAGGAACAAGCTACGTAATCTCTTCGCCGTTAAGTTCAGTAATTATTGCATTTATGTGGGGATCGGAAGAGGATTTTTTCTTTTTAGGCTGAGATTCAGCAGCATCTTCTACTGTGTTATTCACGGCCGGAGGCTCTTCCCTGCTGAACTGGAAAATTAACCTCTTGCCGAAGTATTCCTCGGTTTTATTAAGGAGATAGTTTTCATAACCGGAAAACATCTGCCTCTGCTGCTCTGAAAGTTCTTGTTTAAGGGATAAATTAAGCCTGTTTTTTTCAAGATTTAAAGGCCTGGAGCTTTTGATGAAAGGGGCTACGGTCCATGCTTTTTCTTCATTTATTTCTTTAATAAAACCTTCCCATTTCTTTACAATAGAATCAAAGCTCAAATCCGCAGCAACATTCTGCCGTTCTTTCTCACCGGCAGAAGGTTTTCTTTCCTGAACTGCCGGATTCGATGAGTAATTTTTATTTGGTTCACTAATTGTTTTAATGCTGGAAAAATCATCGGTCTTCAAAAAAAAAGGGGAAGAACTGCCTTCCTTTACTTCTGCACCGATCTTGCCTGAATTCAAATTGGATATTATCTCGGAAATGGAGGATGATTTTTCCAAACCGATTAAATGACTCAGAGATATTTCAACTTTTAGTTTATGATTCTGGGAATACTTAAGCTCCTGGTGGACTTTATTTAGGAAATTCAGAAGTCTGAGCAGATCGGAATGAGAAAACTTATCGATGTACTGCAAATACTTTTTCCGGAATTCATCCGCTGTTTCAATCAGCTCTGTTTTTTCCGTAATTACTGCAGCAAGAATATTTCTGAAATGTTCAATAAGGCCTTCCAAAAAATCGACAAAGTCCCAGCCGTTTTCATAAATAGTATTTGAAACCTCAAAAACTGTTTTGAAATTCTTTTCCAGCACCGCATCGGATATTTTGAAATAGACTTCATCATTAATAAGGTTCAGCATTTTGGCAACTGTATCGGGATCAATATTATTGCCGCAGAAAGAAACCACCTGATCGAAAATACTCTCCGCATCGCGCAATGCACCGTCGGCTTTTTTAGCTATGATTGTCAAAGTCTTATCGTCTATTTCGATCTTTTCACTTTCAGCTATTTGCTTCAGCAGTGCTTTTATGCTGTCGAGCTGTATTCTTCTGAAATCAAATCTCTGGCACCTTGAAATTATGGTAGGAGGAACTTTGTGTGCATCGGTTGTTGCAAAAATAAATATCGTATGAGACGGCGGTTCTTCCAGGGTTTTTAAAAATGCATTAAAGGATTCCCTGGTAAGCATATGAACTTCATCGATAATATATACTTTATACTTTCCTTTTGTAGGAGCATACTTTACGGAATCGCGCAGCGCTCTTACTTCATCAATGCCGCGGTTGGAGGCCCCGTCAATTTCAATAATATCCATAAGCTGCGAGGTCTGGATTGTCCGGCACATTTCACATTCATTGCAAGGTTCGGAATCCTTCGAATTAGTACAATTCAGAGTTTTTGCTAATATTCTTGCAGTTGTTGTTTTTCCTACTCCTCTGGGCCCTGTAAATAAATATGCGTGTGCAATCCTATTGTTCTTAATAGCATTTTTTAGTGTTGTGGTTATATGCTCCTGCCCTACAACATCGCCGAATTTTTGTGGGCGCCATTTCCTTGCAGTGACTATGAATGACATATAAAAATATTAATTCTGTTGTGGATAAATCTTATTTCACAAAATATCTTTTGATAAGAAATTTGTCAATTCTTCCAGGTATTTCTTATCAATTTCATCGAAAGCATTATAGGAATTGCTGTCCAGATCCAGCACACCGTAAACTTTTTTGTCCTTAATGATTGGAACAACTATCTCCGATTTCGAATCGGCATCGCATGCTATATGCCCTGGAAATTTATTTACATCCGGTACAATTACCGTTTCCATTTTTTGGGCGGCAGTTCCGCAGACTCCTTTCCCGATTTCAATTTTTGTACATGCAACTTTTCCCTGGAAAGGTCCGAGATATAAATAATTCCCTTCAAGAACATAAAAACCGACCCAGCTGATTTTTTCGAAAGTCTGTTTTAATGCCGCGGTAAGATTTGCCAGACTGGAGATCAGATTATCATTCCTGCTGATTAAAGATTTCACCTGGCTTCCAAGCTCAATATACTTTTCTTCGGCAGTAAGATTATTTTCGATGAAGATGCTTTCTGCCAACTATTTTTTCCTTTTCTCTACCTTGTTTATGTTTAACTGCTTTTTTCTTGCCTATCTTTTCTATTTTTATATTAGTATTGAAGAGATGCGGAATTGCATCTTCAATTTTTTCAATCGGAATAATATTCAAACCTTCTTTTACCTTCTCCGGAATTTCTCTTAAATCGACTTCATTCTCTTTCGGTATTAATACTTTGGTTAGACCATGTCTCTTTGCTGCAAGAAGCTTTTCATTCAATCCTCCGATCGGGAGAATCTGGCCTCTCAATGTTATTTCCCCGGTCATTGCAACATCTGTAGATGCCGGTTTCCCGCTGATTGCAGAAAGCAGAGCCATTGCCATTGTAATTCCGGCAGAAGGGCCGTCCTTTGGGATAGATCCTTCCGGAACGTGAATGTGTATCTCTTTTCCTTTGAAGAACTCAGGATTTAAGCTCAATTCTTTTGCTTTGGATCGAATATAACTTAAAGCTGCCTGGGCAGATTCTTTCATTACATTGCCGAGTTGTCCGGTAAGAGTAAGTTTTTCTGTTCCGGTCATTGTGGTTACATCAACCGAAAGAAGCTCACCGCCGACGCTGGTCCATGCTAAACCTGTTACGCTTCCTACTCTCGGTTCTTTAACGTGCTTTTGATATCTGTACCTCGGAACCTTAAGATATTCTTCCACTTTTATTTCATCTACAATATATTTGTTAGCTTTTTTCACGCGTCCGTTTGTACTTTCCGAAACGACTATCTCTCTTGCTAACTTCCGGCAGATTGAAGCAAGTTCTCTTTCAAGATTTCTAACTCCTGCTTCGCGTGTATATTCAGAGATAATTTTATTTATTGCTGCGTCTGTAAAATCAACCTTGCGGTTCATCAGTCCGTGTGCTTCAAGCTTCTTCGGAATTAAATGTCTTTTTGCAATTTCAATTTTATCATGCTCCAGGTATCCTGGGAGTTCAATTATTTCCATACGATCCTGAAGGGGAAGGGGAATGTTATAACGGATATTTGCGGTAGTAATAAACATTACCTGGGAAAGATCGTAATCGACTTCCACGTAATGATCGTTAAATGTATGGTTTTGTTCCGGATCAAGAACTTCAAGCATAGCTGACGAGGGATCTCCGCGGAAATCCATGCTCATCTTATCAATTTCATCAAGAAGCATTACCGGATTTATTGTAGATGCTTTTTTCATAGATTGAATTATTTTCCCGGGCATCGATCCGATATATGTACGGCGGTGCCCTCTTATTTCCGCTTCATCTCTGATTCCGCCCAAACTTATGCGGACAAACTTTCTGCCTAAAGCACGCGCAATTGATTTTCCCAAAGAAGTTTTCCCGACGCCGGGAGGTCCGACAAAGCAGAGGATTTGTCCCCGCATCTGCTTTACAAGGTTAAGTACGGCAATGTGTTCAAGAATTCTCTCCTTCGGTCTTTCCAAACCAAAGTGATCTTCATCGAGTATTTTCTGAACATGCTTAATATTCAGATTATCCTTTGTTTTTTTGGACCACGGAACTTCAATCAGCCAATCGAGATAATTTCTAATAACAGTAGATTCAGGAGACATGGGAGGAGTCTTCTTCAGCTTATTCAGCTCTTCGAAAGCCTTTTGTTCGGCTTCTTTCGGCATTCCTGCTTTTTTAATCTGGTCCTTTATTTTTAAAAATTCGGGAGAAGTGTCCTCTTCATCCCCAAGTTCATCCTGCAGAATTTTTATCTGTTCCTGGATAATAAATTTGCGCTGTGTTTTTGCGATATTTTCCTGAACCTTTGTGTCAATTTCCTTTTCGATTTTTAAAATGTCAATTTCGGAATTTAAAATTTTTATCACTTCATAGTACTGATCTTTTAAAGAGAGCTTCTGAAGAATACTTTGTTTGACAGTAATCTGCTGGTTAATATTTGCCGCTACATAAAATAATTTCCGGTCCGGCTCTTCAATATTTTCGAAAGCAGTCATTGCTTCTTTCGGGATATTGCGGCTGATTTTTACATAATCCTTGAAAAGCTGCGACATCTGGCGGATCATTGCATCCATTTCATGATCCTGCTTTACAGCAGGTACAATTACCTCGATCCTTCCTTCAAAAAAATCTTTCCTCTCGGTGAACTCTATAATTCTCCCCTGAAGCAGCCCGTCGACTAAAATTTTCATTAAGCCGTTGGGAAGTTTTAGGATTTGCACAATCTTGGCAATCGTGCCTTCCGGATAAATGTCTTCTCTTTTAGGATCTTCAATGGTTGATTTTTTTTGTGCTGAGAGGAAAATAAATTTAGTTTTATCCAAAGCATAATTTGCTGCACGGATCGATTGTTCTCTCCCTACTAAAACCGGGAAGATCATATAGGGAAAAATTACAATATCTCTTAAAGGTAAAATCGGAAGAACATCGGGGATATTATCAACAACGGATGTTTCGCTCGAATTTTTTATCTCTAAATCTTCTATTTCGCTCAAATTTTCTCCATATTAATCGTAATTAAAGCAACCTCAAAGTCAACAGGAATGTTTTTTAATTAACCTTGAAAGTTCTCATATTTTTTTTCAAATATACCAAAATATGGGAGGGCATTCAAGGATAGAAAGATAGTGCTGTATCAATTAATCACCGATTTCCGTCTGTGTTTTCTATATAAAAGAATTAAAGCAATAGAGACTAACGCACCGGTAAAAATTTGTATATTAAATCTCAAAAATTGAAAAAATTTATGATAAATGATTTAATCCAAATATCTAAAGAAGCAGGAGAAATTATAAGGGAAGGCTTCAACAAAAACGTCAAAATCGCTTACAAAAGCAACGAAAAAGATCTTGTCACTGAAGTCGATAAACTTTCTGAAAAACATATTACCGATTTTATCAAAGCAAAATATCCCTCCCACGGAATCCTTGCCGAAGAAAGCGGAAACATTAAAGAAGGGGAGGAATATCTTTGGGTAATTGATCCACTCGACGGGACAGTCAATTTCGCCCACGGGCTTCCGGTTTTTTCAATATCAATCGGATTGAGAAAGAACAAGCAGACTATTGCGGGAATAGTTTACGATATAATGCAGAATATTATTTACTCTGCCGAAAAAGGAAAGGGTGCTTATGCTGATTCGAAAAAGATTCATGTAACTGAAAATAAAAATCTTGGTCATGCACTTCTGGTGACCGGCTTTCCTTATTCGATTGCATCAAATCCCGATAATGCACTCGGAAAGTTTACATCGCTTACAATGGCGGCAAGGGGAATAAGGCGTTTGGGTTCCGCTGCAATCGATCTCTGCTATGTTGCAAAAGGAGTGTTTGACGGCTTTTGGGAAGTTTTTTTGAATCCCTGGGACATGTGTGCGGGCAAACTAATCGTTGAAGAAGCCGGCGGATTTGTAACCGATTTTGAAGGGAACGAAATGGATATATACTCTAAAAAAATTTTAGCTACCAACGGAAAAATTCATCAGTCAATGATTGAAATCCTGAAGAAGAACTAAATTAATTTCGGATTTCGGACTTCGAATTTTAAATTTCTGATTTAGGATTTCAAATACTTAGGCAGGTTTCGAAATAATAATAAAAAAATTTTAAGGAATTTAAAATCAGTACGGCAGAAACTCATACTGAATTTAAAAGGGAACTCGGGTTGTTCGATTCTACAATGATCGTCATTGGTTCAATGATTGGATCGGGGATTTTTATTGTTAGTTCCGATATAGCAAGAACAGTCGGGTCCGGCGGCCTGCTCCTTTTGGTCTGGCTGATTACCGGAATAATTACAATCATGGGTGCGTTAAGCTACGGTGAATTAGCTGCCATGATGCCGAAGGCCGGCGGACAATATGTTTATCTGAGAGAAGCATATAATCCTTTAGTCGGTTTTTTATACGGATGGACTTTATTTTTAGTTATTCAAACAGGAACAATTGCTGCAGTTGCGGTAGCATTTTCAAAATTTACAGCAGTAGTTATTCCATGGTTTAGTTCCGAAAACATTTTAGTTTCTGTTTTTAATTTTCATATTACTGCAGCTCAGATCCTTGCTATATTCTCAATTCTTATTCTTACCTTTATAAATATTAAAGGAATTAAAGCCGGAAAGATTGTGCAGGATGTATTTACAACTACAAAAGTAATTTCATTAGGGGGACTAATTTTGATAGGCTTTATCGTTGGTTCCAATGCAGAAGTAGTTGTCGCTAATTTCTCGGATTTTTTGAAAGGCGAATGGATTCATTTTTCAAACGGAAATGTTGATTGGATAGAACCTCTTACCGGGTTTTCCATAATAGCTGCAATCGGAGTTGCAATGGTCGGTTCTTTATTTTCCAGCGATGCGTGGAATAATATTACATTTACTGCAGGTGAAGTTAAAGAGCCGAGAAAAAATATTCCCCGGAGCCTGTTTCTGGGAACTTTAACAGTTACGATTATTTATTTGCTTGCAAATGCTGCATACTTGAGTATTTTACCTTTAAAGGGAACTCCCGGAGCCGTAGATGCATCATTAGCAGGAATTCAGTTTGCGGCGGAGGACCGAATCGGAACTGCTGCCGCCTATACAATATTCGGAGCACCGGCAGAATTAATTATGGCAGTATTAATTATGATTTCAACTTTCGGCTGCAATAACGGATTAATTTTAGCCGGAGCACGGGTTTATTATGCAATGGCAAATGATAAACTTTTTTTTAAAACTGCAGGATTGCTGAACAAAAATTCGGTGCCTGCAAAAGCACTTATATTCCAGGCAGTATGGGGAAGTATTTTATGTCTCTCCGGTACTTACAGCCAGCTTCTCGATTATGTTATCTTTACTGTTTTGATTTTTTATATTCTTACAATATCAGCTATAATAATTTTAAGAAAGAAAAAACCTTCTGCCGAAAGACCGTACAAAGCATTCGGCTACCCGTTTATTCCTATTCTTTACATCATTTTAGCTGCAGCAATTTCGATCATCCTTTTGATTTACAAACCGCAGTATACCTGGCCGGGATTGATAATTGTACTTCTTGGCATTCCCGTATATTATTTTTGGAAGAGAAAGGATTCCAAAAGCTCTTCAAAAAATATCTAAAATGATTCTCTAATTAATTTTACTTCAATTTAACTTAAAATAAGTGCTTTAAATTACCTCCTTTTCATTTTTAAATTATTAATATTTAAATCATTTCTATCCTAATTAACTTATCAGTTGTCTCTGTTCATTAAAACTAATGAAGGAGGTTAGTATGTTAAGGCTGCGATACTCTGTTTTTCATTTCTTCTTTTTCTCACTTCTGCTGATTCCATTATCAGGTATTACTGCTCAGAATACAGGAACTATAAAGGGACGGATAATGGATACTGAAGGGAATGTAGTTCCTTTTGCCAATGTTATTATTCTGGGTACAACACTCGGAGGTGCGTCCGATGCCCAGGGAAATTATACAGTCTCAAATGTTTCAACAGGGAGTCATGAAGTTAGAGTAAGTGCAATAGGTTACAAAAGTGTTACAGTATCGGTTTCAGTTGAAGCCGGTTTAAGCAATGTGCAGGACTTTGAACTGGAATTTGATATTTTAAATATGGGCGAGGTGGTCGTTACAGGTACAATTTCCCCAATACCTAAATTAGAATCTACAGTTGCAATTAGTACTTTAACACCAATGCAGCTTGAACAGGCCAATCCCCGAAGCACTACCGAAGTGCTTAGGTATGTTCCCGGGTTTACGAGAGTAGAAAGTTCCGGGGGAGAAGTAAATCAAAATATAAGCATCAGGGGAATTTTGGGAGTGGAATATGTCATGTTCATGGAAGACGGTATGCCTGTATTTCCAACCATGCACACTTTTTTTATGAACGCCGATAATTTATTCAGAGCCGATGAGAATATAAAAACCATAGAAGTTGTACGCGGCGGAAGTTCAGCGCTGTTCGGCTCAAATACTCCCGGGGCAATCATAAACTTCATTAATAAAACAGGAGGTTCAACATTCGGCGGAGTAGTAAAAGCAACAGGAGCTACCGAAGGTTTAGCACGGTTCGACTTCAATTTTAACGGCCCGATCACCGACGATTTAAGATACAGTATGGGCGGTTTTTATCGTTATGATCAGGGTGTCAGAAATCCTGGGTTCCCGGGTATCCGCGGAGGCCAGTTTAAAGCAAACTTAATGAAGCTGCTTGATAACGGTTATATTAAAGCTTCAGTAAAGTTTATTGATGACAGGAACCAATTTATACTTCCGCTCCCTTTTCAGAATCCTGATGATCCCGATTATGTCCCCGGTTTTTCGGATTACGGTGCAATGAATACCGAGGAAGCAAACAATCTTTTAGTTCCCACTCCAACCGGTGAATTGCTCTATCCATTAGAAGATGGATTGAGAACCCAGGCTTACTGGCTTACAGCCGAAATAAATTTCGATTTTGCAGACGATTGGACTTTAAGGAATTCAGCTCAATTCATGAATGATAATCAGGCCTGGAATGGAATTTTTACCGGTCAGCCTATTAAT
>Ga0105101_10000838_pt1 | contig 13117 bp, 14 predicted proteins | sample PPLLak21cMay2015_2_FD_87037 | JGI IMG/M metagenome (GOLD analysis project Ga0105101, IMG submission 87037) | Freshwater sediment microbial communities from Prairie Pothole Lake near Jamestown, North Dakota, USA - PPLs Lake P8 Core (1) Depth... | ecosystem: Environmental > Aquatic > Freshwater >... | reverse complement strand
ATCGAGCAGCAAATCAACTGCGCGGACAATGACCGCCTGCTCATGGCCCTCATGGGGATCACGGGGAACATCGATGTCCCCGGAGGCCAGGTCCTGTTCCAGAGTCCCAGGATCCGCAATGTGGGCCATTTCGGTGCTCACCGGATGCTGCCGGATGTGCAGAGGGAAAAGCGCCTGGGCGGGGAGCGTTTTCGTCTTGCCGGGAATTTCGGGATCATCAATCCCAAGTGCGTCTGGGACGCCATTCTCACGGAAAAACCCTATCCCGTGAAGATGCTGTTTTTCATCAGCTCCAATCCTCTGATGACCCGAGGCAATGCCAGAGAGGTCTACCGCGCCCTGGAAAAAGTGGATTTCATGGCCGTGTCGGACTTCTTCATCACCCCAACGGCAGAACTTGCCGACATCGTCCTGCCCACGGCCACCTGGCTCGAGATGGACTACATCGGGGATTTCTGGAAACGGCATGGGACCATTCTCCCGAGGCAAAAAGTCATCCAGGTCGGCGAGTGCCGCTCCGATCACGAGATGCTGAACGACCTTGCCCACAGGGTCGGCCAGGGGGAACACTGGTGGGACAACTTCGAGCAAGCCCTGGACTGGATCCTCGCGCCCATGGGGATCACATGGAAGAACTTCAAAAAAATGGATTACATCCGCGGAGAGCGTGTGGAACAGAAGTACAATCTTAAGGGGTTCTCCACACCCACGCGAAAGTTCGAACTCTACTCGACCCTTCTCGAGAAGTGGGGCTACGATCCCCTGCCTCAGTACCGCGAACCCCTGGAAAGCCCCTACAGCAAACCGGAGTGGCACAGGCAGTATCCTTACATCCTGATCACAGGCAGGAGGCTGCCGGGGTTCTTCCATTCAGAAAACAGGCAGCTGCCCTGGATGAGGGAGCTCCACAGGGACCCTGTGGTGGAGCTTCACCCGGACACAGCGGCGAAGGAAGGGATCCGGGAAGGGGACTGGGTGGTCATCGAATCTCCCAGGGGCAGGGTGAGGCAGCGGGCCAAATTCTTCGAAGGCATGGATCCAAGAGTCGTCTCGGCAGAGCACGCCTGGTGGTTTCCCGAGAGAAAAGATCCGGGCCATGGCTGGGATGAATCGAACATCAACATTCTGACGGACAATGCCTATGAGAACTGCGACCCGGCCATGGGGGCGACTCACATCAGAACCCTGCTGTGCAGGGTTTCCCCGGAGAAGCAGGAAGGAGGCCTTTCATGAAGAACCGTGTTCTCACGATCGACCACGAAGCCTGCTGGGGTTGCAAGACCTGTGAAGTCGCCTGCAAACAGGAGATGAAGGCTCCTGACGGCGTGAAGCTCATCTCCGTTGTTGAGGAATGGCCACGTTCGCCCGAGGGGAAGCTCAGTTTCCGCTATCACGTCAACATGTGCCGGCACTGCGAAGAGCCGCCCTGTGCAGAGGCCTGCCCGGAAAGCGTCATTTCAAAAAGACCCGATGGGATCGTTGTGATGGATTTCGATCGGTGCGTGGGATGCAAGGAGTGCATCGACGCATGCCCTTACGAAGCCATCAGCTACGACATGAGCCGAGGCATTGCCCAGAAGTGCAATCTCTGCCATCACCGCGTGGACAAAGGGCTTCTTCCCGCGTGCGCCGACAACGTGTGCCTCGCCCACTGCATCTCTTTCAGCGAGTCCGACACCATAAAGGCTTAGATTCCTCGCGGCGTTGCGGTATTGTTCTAATTACTCCCTTTCTTTCTATCCCTCCAAGGGCTGGAGCATTTCGATCTTCGCCCGGCTCTTGAGGTGCTCAATCCATTCCTTGAAAAGGGACTGGTTCTTGAGGCGCACGAGCATGTCGCGGTAGAGCTTCTTTTCTTCTTCGAACTTGTTCCTGTCAATATCCTGTTCGCCTTCCCATCGAATGACAAACACGCCTTTGTCATTCTGGAAGACGGTGTCGGCATAGCGTTTGTTCTGGCTCAGGCCGAAAGCCGCCTCCTGGAGTTCCTGGAAGTACCCGATTTGAGGGATCGTGTCCTGCCTGCTTATGAACTCTGTGGTTTTGGTCTCAAGGCTCTTTTCCTTGGCCAGCGCCGGCCAGACCTTTCCTTCCTTCAGTTTCTTGAGGTGCTCTTCTCCCGCGGATTTGGCGGCCTGGCTCGCGAGTGAAAGGACATACTCCTCTCTCACTTTGTCTTTGACCTCGTCAAGGGTGGGGAGGGCGGAGGGTTTTTTGTCTTTCACCTGGAACACGTAGAATTTTCCTCCTGCGTCCACGAGATCGCTGGGCTCGTCGCGCTCCATGGAAAATAGAGTTTGCTTCAGTTTTTCATTGCTTCCGATCTCGGGTATCGGATCTTTCTGAGCGAAATACTCCGTCGCCTTGACGGGGACCTTGCTCTCAGCCGCGTACTTCAGCAGGTCTGCCTGGTAGGGCATCCGATCGACAAAAGACAGGGCCTTTTCGTGGGCCGTGTCCGTGGTCGCTGTTTTCTGTAGCGTGGAAAGGATCTGCCCTCTGGCTTCTTCCAGGGACTTGGTCTTTGCCTCTTTGACGTGCTCCACCTTGATGATGTGGTATCCGAAGGCTGTTCTTACCAGGTCGCTGATTTCATCCTTCTTGAGCTTGAAGGCGGCATCCTCAAAAGGTTTCACCATTTGGCCTTGGGAGAAATACCCCAGATCCCCCCCGTTTTCTTTCCCGCTCGGATCTTCGGTGTTCTTCTTGGCAAGCTCAGCAAAGTCCGCTCCTGCCCGCACCTGCTGAAGAACGGCCGTTGCCTTTTGCTTGACCTTCTCCTCGTCTTCCGCGGATGCATTCTCGGCGAGCGTGAACAGGATGTGCCTGGCTTTCACCTGTTTCTTTTCCTTGAAGGTGTCCAGGTTGTCTTCGTAGTAGTCCTTGAGTTGATCCTCGGTTACCTTCACCTGGTCTTTGTAAGCGTCGGGATCGAACACGACGTAGGCCACCTTGATTTTCTCCGGAATCCGGTAAGTCTCCTTGTTGTCCTCGAAATACTTCTCCATGGCCGCAGGTTCCACCTTGACCTTGTCCTTGAATTGATCCGGCTTGAATTCCACGTAACTGATCTTCACCTTCTCGTTCGCGAAGGTGTACTGCTCCAGAACCTCCTGATCCGTTGCGGGCGAGAGGGTCGTGAGCAGCTGCTCCACCTTTTCCTGAATCATTTCTCTGCCAACAAGAATCTCGAATTCCTCGGGGGTCATGTGGTGGTTTTGCAGGACCGCACGGTATCTTGACTCGTCAAACCGGCCCCTGAACTGGAAGGCCGGATTGGACATGATCTTGTCCTGGATTTCTTTTTCGGTGACGTCAAGCCCGATCTTCTTAGCTTCCTGGCTCACGAGTTTCTGCGTGATGAGAGCGTCCAGCGCTCTGTTTTTCAAATCAAAGACTTTGACCAGGTTGTCGCTCCACATCCCCCGATACTCTCTCTGAAGGGCCTCCAGCATGGAGCGGTAACTCTTCTGGTATTCAACAGCCGTAATGACTTCGTCATTCACCATGGCGAGCTTAATTCCCTCACGGGCACTGAACGAATACCCGAAATAGAAAACGAACACGATGGCGATGATGGCGATCAGGGCCTTGATCAGCCAGGACTTGGCATGCTTTCTCATCAAACTGAGCAACATGAATATCTCCTCCCGTACAATGGGAAACAGAATCTCCCCTCTTTGATCAAAGGGGATTTGAACAATGACCTATAACATCCCCCCAATCCCTTGTCCAATGGATTTTGCCCGCAGCCAACTCATTGAACATCGATCATTTACCATTGCTCATTTCTTCATTAACGCAAAAAGGGAAGCCCTCGCAAAAAGTCCAACAAAAGTTCCATTTTCATGTCATTTCGAGCGAAGCGAGAAATCTTGAATTACTAACACGCTGAAAAGGAAAGGTTTCTCCCTGCGGTCGAAATGACAGACCCACACCGCAGGACTTTTTACGAACGCATCAATCTTAAATGGCCCGGTCCCCCCCACTTCTTGACGGCACCCCAGCAAGCGATGTAAAAGGAACGCGAGGTGTTTGTTCCATGTCGCACGTCGCCACAGGGTTGGACGTTTTCAGGGATGAGTCCTGGAAGCAGTGGGGAAAGGGCCGTCTGGGCTTGCTCTCCAATCAAGCTTCGCTCGACTCCCGCTGCCGCACCGCGAAGGCCGTGATTTCAGAAGTTCTACCCGGCCGGCTCAAGGCACTGCTCGGTCCCCAGCACGGGTTCGGAGGTGAGGATCAGGACAACATGATCGAAACCGGTCACTCTCGTGACCGTGAACTGGCCCTCCCGGTTTTCAGCCTTTATTCTGAGGTCCGGGAGCCTTCCCCGGAGATGCTGGACCTGATGGACACCCTGGTCGTGGATCTTCAGGACGTGGGCACAAGGGTGTACACCTTTGCATCGACCTTGCTCGGCTGCATGAAGGCAGCTGCCCGTTCAGGGAAGAAAGTGATTGTCCTGGATCGGCCGAACCCTCTTGGCGGCGACAGGGTGGAGGGGAACCTCCTCGCGCCTGAGCTCTATTCCTTTGTGGGTCCTTATCGCCTTCCCATGCGCCACGGTCTGACCCTGGGAGAGATGGCTCGTCTCTTCAATCATGTCTTCGCGTTGGATTGTGATCTTCACGTGGTCCCTATGAAAGGATGGCACCGCGCCATGCTCTGGCCCGAAACCGCTTTGAGATGGATGATGCCCTCTCCGAACATGCCCCTGCCTGAAACCGCAATGGTCTATCCGGGCCAAGTTCTCTGGGAAGGGACCAATGTCTCAGAAGGAAGAGGGACCTGCCGCCCCTTTGAGCTGTTCGGGGCTCCCTTTCTGGACACAAAGGGACTCCGGAGCAGGCTTCAGCCTGAAGACACGGGAGGATGTCACCTGCAGGACATCTCTTTCCGCCCGACCTTTAACAAGTGGCAAGGCGAACTCTGCCGGGGATTCTTCATCCATGTCATGGATCCTCTCCTGTTCCATCCCTATCGGCTCTCCCTCGCTCTCCTTTCAGCAATTCTGGCTGTTCATGGCCGGGACTTCAGATGGAAAGAGCCCCCCTATGAGTACGAGTACAAGAGGCTACCGATTGATTTGATTCTCGGTGATTCTTCTTTGCGGGAAAGTCTCGAGGGATCGGTGGAAATGAATTCGCTTCAGTTCTCGTGGGAAAAGGATTTGCGCAACTACCTTGAATGGCGGGAATCGTTTCTTCTGTACCGTTAAACTGAAAACCCCTCGTCTGCAAGACGAAGGGTTCTTCAATTTCTTACAATGATCAATACTCAATCACCAATGTTCAATGATCCTACTCTCCGCCCATGGCTTTGAGGAGCTTGACGCCGATTTGTACGTATTCCTTGCCCAGTTTTTTTGAAATCCATTCTCTTGCGCTGGGCGATTTCAAGGTCATGGCGAGGAGTTCCCTCACCAACTCGCGTTCTTTTTTGTCGATCATCAGAAGGGCGCCGGTCTTGTCTGCCAACCCAACCAGCAGGTCGTCTTTTTCTTCCATTTCAACCTTCACTTACTTTTTCTGCCCACCGCTGATCCACTTGTCTATCGCTTCTTTGTCGAAACGCCAAACCCTCCCAATTCTGATAGCGGGTATCTTCCCTTCAGCTGCATATTTGCAGATAGTAATCTCATGGAGTTTCAGATATTTTGCTAGTTCTTTCGTAGTCATGATCTGTGGCATATCAAACTCCCCATTTCTCCTTAGGCGAGGTGCCTTATTGCTTGTTATTTTTGTATAATATTTATAATCCCTAATGCCTATAAAGTCAACAAAAAACTGTTAATACTAGTTTAAAATATCTTACCTTTACATAGTTAGTTTCTATTGCCTTTTTACAAACTTTATTCTTAACAATTGAGGACAACTATAGGTTATGAGACGAAAAAGAGTTGCACTTGTCTTCCTCATTGCCTTGTTTACTCTTTCCGCGGCAAAACCCTACGTCAAACAGGTCTACGATGGCGACACCGTGTCTTTGAGCACAGGAGAACAGGTGAGGTACATCGGAGTGGATACCCCTGAAATCGATCACCAAGGAGACAAGAGCGACTTTCTCGCCCACGAGGCGAGGAGCTTCAATGCAAAGCTCGTTCAAGGCAAACCGGTCAGATTGGAATTCGATCAGGAAAGGAATGACCATCACGGCCGCCTTCTCGCTTATGTTTTCTTGGAAAACGGGGACATGGTTAATGAGCTTCTGGTGAGAAAAGGACTTGCTCGCGTGCTCCCTAGACCCCCTAACCTCAAATACTTCCACCGGTTGCTTGACGCCCAAAGGATAGCCATGGCTGAAAGGGTCGGGATATGGCAGAAGGAATCGGAGCAGCCGGAGCGTTACTACATAGGCAACTCGGCTTCCTACCGTTTTCACAGGCCGAGTTGCACCTTCGGCAAGGCCGTATCCGGCCGGCATCGTGTCCGGTTTGAGAGTGTATACAAGGCTTACTGGGAAGGATACAGCCCCTGCAGGCAGTGCAAGCCGTAAAGAGAAGCAGGGAGCTTAGAGCAAAGAGCTTAGAGCGAAGAGTAAAAGCCTTCTGACAAACCCTTTAAGGAAGTTCTCCTAGCTCTTTGCTCTTTGCTATTTGCTATTTCAGCGTTGCGAGCTTATTCTGCGCGATCTTCGCCTCGCTTGAGTTCGGGTGGTTCTTGACCACTCTGTTCAGCAGCAGTTTGGCGCTTGTCTGGTCCTTGATTTCCAGGAACGCGAAGGCCTGCCGCAGCAGGGCGCTGGGGACTTTGTTGCCCTTGGGGTAGTTCTTGATCACCTCCTGGTAAGCCAGGATGGCCTGCTCGTACTGCTTCAGGGCCATGTAGGATTCGCCGATCCAGAAGTGAGCGTTGTCCGCACGGTCGGATTTCGGGAACGTCTTGAGAAAGGTCCTGAAACCGTCAACCGCCTCTTCGTATTTCCCATCCCTGTACAGGGCAATCGACTTGTCGTAAAGCTCCGTCTCTCTGGTTTTCGGCTCTGCCGCAGCGGGGGGCGTCGGCTCCGGTTTCACCGAAGGAGCGGGCTCGGCTCCTCCTGCTCCCGGTTTCGGCTGAACAGGGGGGAGATTAAGGTATCGATGCTGCTGCTCGACCATGGCTTCAAGGGCCGCAACTCTTTCGGACATGGTGCCCACGCTCGCGCGCATGGAATCCTGATCCCCGAGGTCTCTTTCAACAGAGCGCTTCAGGAGCCGCTCATTCTCCTCGATGCGGCCGTTCAATCTCCTGATCTGTTCCTGGACCTCGTCGATGTCCGTCCGCAGGTTCACCTGTCCGGATCGGACCTTGGTGTCCATTCCGTCCTCAAGGGTCTTCACCCGTCTGTTGAGGGCGACAACCTGGTCGTTGAGATAGGCGATGTCGTTGTCATAAAGACACGAGGAAAGGAAAACAAGCGCCCCCAAAAAAAGAAAAACACACGTCTTTCTCATCATGCCCTTGCACTCCTCTAGATAGAGCATGAGCCGACCGGTTGGCCCGCGTCGGCTCTGCCCTAGTTCACATCTCTCTTCTGATGAAGATGGAAATTACTTGGAGAGTTTGAAATCATCCCTTCTGTTCTTGGACCAGCATTTCTCGTTCTTCTCGGTACAGCTCGGCTTCTCTTCGCCGTAGCTGATGGTGCTCATTCTGTCCATGGAAATTCCAAGAGCATTGAGGTACTTCTGGGCAGCCTTCGCTCTCCTGTCGCCAAGAGCCAGGTTGTACTCGTTGGTGCCGCGCTCGTCGCAATTCCCCTCAATCTTTACCTTGTAGGAAGGATTGGCTCTCAGCCAGGCAGCTTTCTTCTCCAGGATCGCTTTCGCGTCGGCTTTGATATCCGACTTGTCGAAGTCGAAGTAAATGCCCTCGGCCTCGAACGCCCTTGCATCCTGAGCCATATCCACACCTGCTGTTGAAGGCGCGGCGGCCGCAGGCGCCGCCGGTGCAGCACTAGGCTTAGCCGCAGGAGCAGCTTCTCCGGTTCCGACCTGTTTCTTTGCGCAGGAACTCATCATCAGAATCGTCCCGCACGCAAAAGCCAAAACAACCAAGACCATCATTAACTTTCTCATCACTCTTTCTACCTCCTTCATTATTCTAGTTTTTTAGCTAAACTCTTTCCTTCCAAATGTCATAACATAACACTTCAAATTCCCTATTTCAAGATCTTACTACCCTTAACTTAAATTTTTTTATCACCTCCCTTTGGCTCAAAATGATGCCCCTTTAGCCAAAACTCTCCTCCTCAAGGCGACCAGGAGGGAGATGTCTGCTCACCTTTGAAATTTGTTATTCTTCTCTGGTTCTGGCCGTTTGCATTCATCAGGTACACATGAAACCCGCCTTCCCTGCTGGAGCTGAACATGAGATGCCGGCCGTTCACGTACCAGCAAGGGTCCTCGTTGTTCCCCTGCCCTGCGGTGAGCTGTCTCAATCCTCTGCCGTCCGGGTCGATGGTGAAAATGTTGAACCGCCCCTCGTCCATCCCGGTGTAGGCAATCTTGTTGAGGCTCGACCAGGAGGGGGAGGTGTTGTACCTGCCCTCAAAACTGATTCTCTCCTCTCTCCCGTTCGCAAGATCCTTGACATAGATCTGGGGACCACCGGACCTGTTGGAGACAAAAGCCACCTTTGTGCCGTCCGGTGAGAACGTCGGAGACACGTTGATCCCCCAGTAGTTGGTGAGACGGTCCATAATTTTGCCGCTCAGATCGATCCGGTGGATGTCCATGTTGTCCCCCACGTTCAGAGTCAGGGCGACGCTCTGGCCGTCCGGAGCCCAAGCTGCGCCGGTGTTCAATCCCTTCCGCGCGGAGACCTTGGTGGACCTGCCCGAAGCGACATCCATCAGGTAAAGCGCCGGCCCTTCTCCGTCCTTGTAGGAGTTGTAGAAGATTTTGTCCCCTTGCGGTGACCAGCGCGGCATGAGGGCAATGCTCTTGTCGCGGGTGAGCTGCTTGAGATTGTATCCGTCATAGTCGCAAATGTAGATTTCCTTGTTCCCTGTTGCCGTACCCGCAAAAGCAAGCTTGGAGAGGAACATCCCCTTCTGGCCGGTGAGAAGATAGATGATGTCATTGGAAATGCGGTGCATCAAGGCCCTGTGCTCCTCCACCCTGCCGAGGATTCTCTTGCCCAGGATCTGGCGACCCCTGAACACGTCAAAGAGTCTCACTTCGGCCTCTACGCTCTGCCCGATGGACGTGTAGCTTCCCTTCAGCAGGAGATCCGCACCGATCGTGCTCCAGTCCTTGAACTTGATCTCGTCCACGGTGAAGGCCGCCTTATTTTCTTCCAGGAACGCCGCCTTGTCCATGGGGATGAAGTAACCGCTCAGATCCAGATCATTGGAGATCACGCCGGGCAGGGTTGCAGCCAGATCCAGTTGTTCCCGGCTCTGGGAAGCATCTCTGAAATCAGGGATCGCGATTTTGATCTTCTGCACCGAGGGAGAGTTGATGTCGATGAAGATCCTGGCCTCTCCGAGACCTGGCAAAAGGCACACCAGCAAAATTAGAATGAGGGAATTAATTCCCTTTAAGGTCGTTGAGGGTAAAGTTGATATAAAATTCTTCATGGGTCTTCCGATATCCTTCAGGAAAAGGAGGTAAGGGGTTGGATCTTTCTATCGCTTTCAAAACCGATTCGTCGAAAAGCACATCTGTGGAACGTTTTTCCAATCGACTCTTCAGGATCGTTCCATCGCTCTTGACCATGAGCACCACGGTCGCTTCAGGGTTTTTTCCGCTCGACAACTCCGGGGGGTAGTACCAGTTGCTCCTGATTACGCTGTACACTTCCTTTTCATAGAGCATGTTGCCCGTTCCTCCCGGAGGGCCGCCGCCCCCCGTGCCTCCCGGCTGTCCTGTTCCCTTGCTGCGGCCTCCGCTTTTGTTTTCCAAATTTGCGAGGGCCTTGTCAAGGTGTTCTTCGGTTTTGACCTTCTTCTCGATCTTCGAGAGCGCCTTGTTGAGCAGGTCCGCCGGCGACTCCTTGGGTTTTTCTACAGGGGGTGTCTCCTTCTCGATCGTTTTCTTGGCAATCACAACGGGTTTTTCTTCTCTTTTCGGCACCTCTTCGATTCTCTTGGCCTGGGGCTCGGGCTTCGAGACCGCTTCGGGTTTGGGAGGCGTTGCCCCCACGGTTTTGGCGCCTCCGCCCCCGGGCATCTCCACGAGGTTGACCTCGTAGATGATCCCGTCAAAGGACCTTCTGGCCGAGTAGGAATCTGGAATGAAGAGAACGGATGAAAAGATGGCTAAATGGAACACCACGGACAGGACGATCACGGGGGTCCACTTCACATCGTTTTGACTTTCTGTCATCCATCCGGCCTTCATGGGGTCACCATACGGTTCACGCTGAACGGCTTCCGCACAGAGCCGTCCTGCAATTAATCGGTAACGTTCAAAAGTGCCTGCACGGGCTTACATACAAAGGATCTCTTGCAACGATCCGCACCTCAGAAAGGACTGAGACCTTTTCTGGAGTGACTGGCGGGAGGGCGCTGTCTTTTCACGACTTATCTGTGGGGGAAGCCCCGGCACCGAGCGAATGCGAGGGGAACGGTGGAGGGGGCAAGTTTCCCTCGCAGATAAGTCGCAGAAAAGACCAGCCCGGGAGACTTGGCCGCCACTGGCGGCCTTGGAACGCAAGAAAAGGCCTCAGTCCTTTCCGTATGTCGCAGCCCCATGCAGGCGCTTTTGAACGTTACCAATCAATCCAAGGGCTGGGTCACCATACCCAGCTTGGTGATGCCCGCCTTCTTCACCTCGGCCATGACTTTGATGACCATCCCGTAGGGAATATCCTTGTCCGCCCTGAGAAGGACTTCTTTTTCCCTTCGATACTTGAAAATGGTCTCAACCTTCTTGCCGAGGTCCTCGATCTTGATGAGGTGATTTTCCAGGTAGATGTCCCCCTTCTTGTCCACCGTGAGGATCAAGGGGTCTTCCTGGCTTTTGATCGGTGCGGTTTTCGTTGTCGGGAGGTTCACCTCCACCCCCTGCATCATCATCGGAGCGGTCACCATGAAGATCACAAGCAGCACCAGCATCACGTCCACGAGAGGCGTGACGTTGATGTCGGACATCAAACGTTTCCCTTTTTCAGAACTCATCGCCATCTATTTGTACTCTTGTCTTATGCCTTCCTGTTAGCGCATTTTAGCCTCCGGCCTGTAGGGCCTACGGCCCGGAGGGACATTTCCCTGGAGGCTGCCTGTCGCAGGTGGCTTGTTGCAGGTTGCAAGTTGCTTGTCGTCCCTTGCGTTTTGCTCTTCCTTCTGTCTACTGTCTCCTGTATTCTGTATTCTCGTCTTTTAAATTGAGTCCCTTTTTCGTGTTTTCTTTATTTCGTGTTTTCGTGGTTGTTTTTTCTGTTTCATTCTGTCTTCTGTATGCTGTCTACTGTCTCCTCGTTTTCCAACATTCCATTATTCCAGTATTCCATCATTCCTTCTTCTATCTTGTTTCTTCTATCTTCTGCCTCCACCCTCAAGCGAAGCGCTCCTCCAACCTCCACCGCTCTTTCCCTACTGTCTCCTATCTTCTGTCTTCCTGTGTTTTTCAACTTTAGACACTTCTTCTCTATTCCTCTTTCGCCGAGGCCACACTCCTTTTGACGATCTGCCTTTCCACAAGGCTCAGGAAATCAGCGGAAAAAAGATCCATCTCAGCCCGAAAATTCGTCAGCTTGCTGCTGAAATAGTTGAAGGCCACCACAGCCGGAATGGCCGCCGCGAGACCCGCTGCTGTGGCAATGAGGGCTTCTGAAATCCCCGGCGCCACCACAGCCAGGTTGGCCGCCCCTTTCATTCCAATGCCCCTGAAGGCCTCCATGATTCCCCACACGGTCCCGAAGAGACCGATGAACGGTGTCGTGTTGCCCGTGGTCGCAAGAAAAGAGATGGCCTTCTCCAGCCTGTTGCCCTGGTCGATCATTGTTTTCTTGAGCGTCCTGTCCACCACATCCATCATGGACAGCATGGGCGCGCCGTTCTTGGCGGTGCTGGGGTTTTGAATTTTTCCGAGCCTCTGGATCTCCGCATAGGCTGCTCTGAACAGTTGTGCCACAGGGCTTGCAGCCAGGTCTTTGGAATCGTTGTAGAGTCTGTGAAAGGCCGGGTTATCCCAGAACATTTCGAGAAAGTAGCCGTTCTCTTCTCTGGCTCGCCGGAAGAACCGCCATTTCATGAAAATAATGGCCCACGATACGACAGAAAACACCAAGAGGAGAAAAAGCACGCCCTTGACCACCAGGCCGGCGTGAATAACCATCTGAACAATGTCGCTTCCAAACGCCCCATCAAAAGATATCATCACTCAATGCCCTCACAAGATGTTGTCTGTCTTCTTTTTATAACTACAAGATCTAGCTTGGCAAGCATTATTTTCCCTCGTTTTCCCTTAAGATCATAAAAGCTTTGACAAAAATGGTCGAATAAAGTTCCAAAAAGTGCGGGCGCACTTTACGTGCGCCCGCACCAGGTTGGTCTTTCTCCGCAGCCCGTCTCTAACCAAAAATTTCTCTAAATATCTTGTCGTCCGCTTTCAAGCACCGCTCTTTGAGCAGGTTGTACTTCTCCAGGAGTTCCTCTCCCTCCCTGGTGAGTTCGGAGCCCCGCTTCTTGTCCGTTTCCACGAGCTTCACCTTGAGGTATTCCTCTGTGACTTTGATCTTGCTCCAAACACCCTTGTAGGACATCTTCATGATCTTGGCCGTCTGGTTGATCGACCCTGTTCTCTGAATAGTCTTCAGGATCTCCGCGCGCCCCTCGCCGATGATGATGTCCCCTTTGTCGTCCACGACCCATTGTCTCGATCTCAGTCTCAGATTGGCCATTTCAACAGCCTCCATTGAAGTCCATGTTACTTGTTATCGGTTCACAGTTCTCCGTTCACCGTTAAGAGCCAACAGCTCATCACGAAATCACGAAACCCCCCCCTCTTCTTTCGTGCTTCCTTACTTTCGTGCTTTCGTGATTGCCCTGCCTTTCCTCTTTGTCTATATTTCCCGTGACCCGTGTCCCGTGCGCCTTGCACCGTCCTCTTCATTCCATCATTCCTTCTTCTGCCTCCACCCTCAAGCGAAGCGCTCCTCCAACCTCCACCGCTCTTTCCCTACTGTCT
>Ga0105101_10000837_pt1 | contig 13118 bp, 8 predicted proteins | sample PPLLak21cMay2015_2_FD_87037 | JGI IMG/M metagenome (GOLD analysis project Ga0105101, IMG submission 87037) | Freshwater sediment microbial communities from Prairie Pothole Lake near Jamestown, North Dakota, USA - PPLs Lake P8 Core (1) Depth... | ecosystem: Environmental > Aquatic > Freshwater >... | reverse complement strand
GGGAATCGGACATCCCGTGCAGCAGCAGCACGCCGCCGCGCGGCGCCGATGGGCTCAGCTCGAAAGTACGATTCCAGTCCACGGGCAGCTTGCGTGGATCGGCGCGGCTGCCGGCCGAATAGCGGGTGAACACCCGGCGTTCCTGTGCCGGAACCCGCTCGTACACCTCGCGGTTGAGTTGCGCGAACAACCGCTCTTCCAGCGCGCGGTAATCGTCAAGTGTCGTAACCCGCTCCGAGTCGGCCGCTTCGAACTCGGCATCGAGGTGCGCGGTGTGCCAGGGTTGCAGATCGGGCAAGCCACGCAGGTACACCGCGTAGACGCCGGCCAGCGCGAGCAGCATGCAGGCCACCCCGTAGCCGATAAACAGGCCCAGGTGCTTGAGGATCCAGCGCAGCGTCGCGGTCATGCTGTCGGCCCGCCGCGGAGAACTATCTACTCGGAAGAGAGAGCTGTGACGTATTCATCGGCGGTTGCGGGCACGTCGACTGTGCCTGCCAGGCCCTCGCGCGGCGTTGAGGAATCCCGGCTAGCGATTGACCAGGACCGGACAGACCTTCGCGCCGATAAGCGCATCGTCCGCGGTGACCAGTGTGAGGTCGTAGACCAGCGCAGTAGCCACCAAGAACCGGTCCGCCGGGTCAGGGTGCGTGAGCATGATCTCGCGGCTGCGAACTGCAACCTCGAAAGTCAGCACGGCTTCCTGCGCGGGGGTTCGGGCGAGTGCGTCGGCGACCCACCTGCGGGGCTCGTCATCGAGCTTTACCCTGCCGCGTTCAGCCAGTACGAGCAGCTCCCAGACACTGATCGGTGAGATCCAGAGCTCGTTCGCCACTCGAGTCAGAGCGGTTCTGACACGTTTGCTCAGCTTGCCGGGCTCGCCGAGGCTCCACAGCCAGATGTGCGTATCGAGCAGCAGTCTCAATGACTGATCGCCGCCCAGGTCTCGGCGTCCGCGACCGGTCCGACGACGTCTCCGGCGATCTTGATGCGCCCCGCCATGGCACCCAGCCAGTCCTCTTTGGAGGCGCGGCGTTGCGGCGGAACGACTTCGGCGACCGGTTGGCCGAAGCGCGTGATAACCACGGGGCGGCCGGTACGCTTCACGCGCTGCAGGACGGCCAGGCAGGTCGCCTTGAACTTGGAGACGGGAATACTTTCCATTCTAGGCAGGTTAACATGGTCCGAAATTGTGGTCAAAGGGACCGGTCGATAGCAAACTCGTCATTCTGGGACAACTCACGAACCCGTTACCGCCACTGATCCACCCACCGCACCTCTATGACATTCGTGGAAGCCGTGAGCATGCCGGCGGGCAGACTGACCTCGTACAGATCACCGCTCCTGCGAATGACATTCACGCGCCCTCCGTTCAACGTGCACACCTCTTCCGCAGGTCTGCCCTCGGGACGCTGTGTTTCGCACAGCAGTGAGGAGGTCGCAGTTCTGGCGGTGAAGCTCTCCAGTCCCGGGAAACCGTGGAAGCGCACCACCACTGCACTCGGCCATCCAGAATTGGGGGCGCGGACCTCGACGCCGCCGATGCCCCGCTCCCGATAGACATTCAGCACGGAGGCGTTGCCTTCCTGGACCACCGCGGTGCGATCCTGGTTCATTGCCGAAGCGCCCGCGGGCGCGGGCGATGCAGCCGCTGCAGTCTCCGCAAGGGGAATCGGCACAGGCTGCGGCGCGAGCGGATCGGCGAGATCGATCCACCCTCCGCCGACCGCCTTGTAGACATTGACCACCTCCCCGTAGCGCTCGGAGAGTGCACGCACGGCACTCAACTCGGCGCCGAACAGCTCGTTCTCGGCGTACAGGACTTCGAGATAGCTGGCCACACCGTTGTCGAAGCGCAGGCGTGACAGACCGGCGTATTGGCGCAGCGCATCCGCACGCTTGGCCAGTGCCGCGTGCTCTTCGCGCTTCTTCTGCACGCCGATAAGCGCATCGTTGGTTTCGCGGAAAGCGTTGAGCACCACCGACCGGTAGAAGGTGAGCGCCTCGCGCTGCGCTGCTTCCGCGGTGGTGACCTGACCTTCGATGCGCCCGAAAGTGAAGATCGGGCCGAACAGTCCCGCGGCGAGGTAGCCGGTGGTTGCATCGCTCGACACGAAATCGCCCAGCGATGTGCTCGCCAGCCCCAGCACGCCGGTCAGTGACAGGGTCGGATAGTAGAGCGACTTAGCCACGCCGATCTCGGCATTCGCGGCGCGCAACGCCTCCTCTGCCTGGAGGATGTCGGGCCGGCGCTCCAGCAGCGCCGACGGCAGAGCGCCGGGGATGCCGGGCTCGACCAGCTGCTCGATCGTCATGCCGCGCGGGATCAGGCCGGGATTGCGGCCCAGCAGGATGGACAGCAGGTTCTCCTGCAGCGCGATCTGGCGCTCGAGCGAAGGGATCGCAGCGAGCGCCTGCTGGTACTGCGACTGGATCTGCGCCAGCTCCACCTCCGACACGACCCCGCCTTTGAAGCGCAGCTCGAACAACTGCAGCGTCTGCGCGTAGTTCTGTGCGGTGGCGCGCGAGATCTCGAGCTGCCGGTCGAGCGCCCGCAGCACGATATAGCCCGTTGCCACGCTGGTCACCACCGACAGAATGACACCACGTCTGCCCTGCTCGGTCGCATAGACGCGTGCCTGCGCGGCCTCGCTCTGCCGCCGCACGCGCCCGAACAGGTCGATCTGCCACGAAGCGCCGAGCGCTGCCGTGTAGAGGCTGTAGTCGCGGTCCGTGCCTTCAGGCACCGGGGGTTGGCCGACGCGGCTCGCGTAGTTGCTGCTGGCCTCACCGCTGTAGTCGAACTGGGGGTAGAACTGCGAGCGCGTGGTGCGCAGCGCGCCGAGAAACTGATCGACGCGGGCCGCGGCGATCTGCACGTCCAGGTTCTCGCGCACCGCCGAATCGACCAGCTCGTTGAGCGCCGGGTCGGCGAACGCTTCCCACCAGCGCGTGTTGACGACGTCGGCCGCCTGCTCGTATTCGACACGCCAGGTTTGTGGGGTCTCGATCTCGGGGCGTGTGTAGTTCGGGCCGACGGTGCAGGCGGCAAGCGCCGTGGCGACGAGCGTGGCCACGGCCAGGCGCGAGGCCCGGGTCGTGAGGCGTGAGGCGTAGGCCGTGAGGCGCGAGGCGTCGGTGGTGAAGCGTGAGGCGTGAAGCGTGAGGCGCAACGCCAACCACCCCGTCACGACAGGCCAAGAGGCCCCTCTCCCGCGTGCGGAGAGGGTAGGGTAAGGGCCGGCGCCACCCCTGCTTGGAAAGGAGAGGAGATTTCAATGGCCCGCGCAGCGGGCGCAGCACTAACCCTCCCCTCCTGTCCGAGGAGGGGTGCGCCCGAAGGGGGCGAGGTGGTGGGAGCCGGTTCAAGCAGCATCGCGCACGCTGTGCGCGATGCAGTCCGCCTCACGCCTCTCGCCTCACGCCTCACGGAGTACGCCATCACCCCCCTTCCCGCTTCGCATGCGGCGCGGTTGCAGGTGCGCCCGGCGCAGTGTGCCCACCGCTTGCTGGTCGCTTCTTGCGCGCGAACCGCTCGCTCATCGACTCGAGCAGCCAGAAGAACAGCGGAATGAAAAAGATGGCGATGACGGTGGAGGCGAGCATGCCGCCGATCACACCGGTGCCGATAGCGCGCAGGCTATTGGCGCCCGGGCCGGTGGCAATCGCCAGCGGCACGCAGCCGAGGATGAAAGCGAACGAGGTCATGACGATGGCGCGCATCCGCAAGCCCGCCGCCTCGATGGCCGCCTCCCGCGCGGGCATGCCGTGCCGCACGCGCTCGATGGCGAACTCGCAGATCAGGATCGCGTTCTTCGCCGCCAGGCCCACCAGCGTCACCAGCCCGACCTGGAAGTACACGTCGTTCTGCAATCCGAGCAGCCAGGTGAGCACCAGCGCACCGAGCACGGCAAAGGGCACGGTCAGCACGACTGCGATGGGCAGCGTCCATTTCTCGAACTGCGCGGCGAGCAGCAGGAACACCACGATCAGGCCGAAGATGAACGCGGAGGAGGACGTGCTTCCCGATTCCTTCTCCTGCAGCGCCTGCCCGGCCCAGGAGAATCCGAAGTCCCCCGGCAGGACCTCGCGCGCCACCTCCTCCATCGCATTGAGCGCCTGCCCCGAGCTGTAGCCCGGCGCCTGACTGCCGGTGACCTTGACCGCCGGGAAGCCATTGAAGCGCGTCATCAGCTTGGGCGAGTTCACGTAGCGCGTGGTAATCAGCGCCGACAGCGGCACGTTCGCGCCGCTCTTCGACCGCACGTAGACCTTGCGGAAGTCATCGGGGCTGATGCGGAATTCGGCGTCGGCCTGGACGATGACGAACCACACCCGGCTGTACTGCGAGAACTGCCCCGCGACCTGCGACCCGAACAACGTCTGCATGGTCTGGAACACGTCCTGCACCGGCACACCCAGGACCTCGGCCTTGTTGCGATCGAGGTCTACGAACAGCTGCTGGCTCGAACCACGGAACGTGGTGTTCACCCCCTGCAGCTCGGGGCGCTGGCGCGCCTTGGCCAGGAACGCCTTGACCGCTTCGTCGGTGGCGCGCGGGTCGCCCGAACCACGGTTCTGGATGTAGAACTCGAATCCCCCCGTTGTCCCCAAGCCCGGGATCGCCGGCGGGTTGACGGCGAAGGCCATGCCCTCCTTGCGTCCGAAGAACTGGGCATTCAATCGTTTCAACACCGCGAAGGAGGACAGCGAGGGATCGCCGCGCTGGTCGAACGGCTTGAGCAGGCCGAACATCAGTCCTGCGCTGTTGTTCTGCTGGCCGTCGATGAAACTGTAGCCGTTGACGGTACCCAAGTCCTGCACCGCGGGGTCGGCAAGAACGATCTTCTCGAGCTCGGTGGTGAACCGGCTGGTGACGCTCAGACTGGCCGAGTCGGACACCTGGGCGACGACGAAGAAATAACCCTGGTCCTCGTCGGGCACGAAGCTCGACGGCAGGATGCGGAACATGAACAAGATTCCGGCGATCACCCCGCCGAACAGGATGAGCGCAATCGGCCAAGCCTGAATGGTGCGCGCGACGCCGCCCACGAAGCCGCGCTGCAGGCGCTCGAACCCGTTCTCGAATGCGCGGAAGAAACGATTCTTCTCGCCGTGATGCGCCTTGATGATGATGGCGGCGAGTGCGGGGGACAGGGTAAGCGCCATGATCCCCGAGATCACCATCGAGATCGCGATGGTGATGGCGAACTGCTTGTACAGGGTGCCTGTCACGCCGCCCAGGAACGCCACCGGCAGGAACACCGCGAGCAGCACCAGCACGATGGAGATCAGCGCCCCGGCGATCTCGGTCATCGCCTGCTTCGCCGCCTCGAGCGGCGAGAGTCCCTTCTTGCTGATGTTGACCTCGACGTTCTCGACCACCACGATGGCGTCGTCGACCACCAGCCCGATGGCGAGGATCATGCCGAACATCGTCAGCATGTTGATCGAGAAGCCAAGCAGGTGCATGCCCGCGAAGGTGCCGATGATCGACACCGGTACCGCCAGGATCGGAATGACGGTGGCACGCAGCGACTGCAGGAAGACGAACACCACCAGCACGACCAGTATCACGGCCTCGAAGAAGGTATGCACCACTTTGTCGATCGAGTAGAGCGTGAACTCGCTGGTGTCGAGCACGATCTTGTAGTCCAGCCCGGTGGGAAACTTGGTCTTCAACTCCTCCATGCGCTGGCGTACCGCCTGCGAGGTGGCTACTGCGTTGGCGCCGGGCTGCTGGTACACGCCGATGGTGGTGGCGGTCTTGCCGTTCATCCGGCTCGACATCGAATAGTCGCGCTTGGCCAGCTCGACCCGACCGATATCCCGTATGCGCACGATGGCCGCGCCTTCCTTGCTGGTGCGCACGATGATATCGGCGAACTCTTCCGGGCTGGTGAGCAGACCCTGCGCGGTGACCACGAACTGCTGCTCGACGCCGGGCGGAGCGGGCTGCGCGCCGAGCTGGCCGATGCCGAAGGTCTGGTTCTGGCTCTGGATTGCGTTGGCCACCTCCTGCACCGTGATGCCGAGCTGAGCCATGCGGTCGGGGCGCAGCCACACCCGCATCGCGGCGTCGGGCAGGCCGAACACGGACGAACGGTTCGCGCCCGGAACGCGCTTCAGCTCGTCGAGCACGTACAGGTTGGTGTAGTTGTCGATATAGGCAGCGCTGTAGCGCTCGTCGGGCGAGTAGATCGAGACCACCATCATGATGCTGGGCGATTTCTTGTCGGTCACCAGCCCCTGTTGCGTCACGACTTGTGGCAGCTGAGGCATGGCCTGGCTCAGCTTGTTCTGCACGTTGACCTGGTTGATGTCCGGGTTGCTGCCCGGCTTGAACACGACCACGATCTGGGCGTTGCCGCTCGACGAGCTGGTCGAGTAGTAGTAGAGCAGGTTGTCCACGCCGTTCAGCTGGGTCTCGATCGGCGCTGCGACGTTGTTGGCGATCACCTCGGCGGTCGCGCCCGGGTAGCGCGCGTCGATGGTGACCTGCGGGGGCGCCATATCCGGGTATTGCTCGATCGGCGAGACGGACATCGAGACCGCGCCCGCCAGCACGATCAAAATCGAGATGACCGCCGAGAGAATCGGGCGGTCGATGAAGAAGTGGGTGAACATCCTGAAAGCCGGGCCGGCCTACTTGGCGGGGGCGGCGGCCTTGGGAGCAGCCTGGCCGGCGGCGGCCGGCGGGGCGTCGGGGGCACCCGCCTGCGCGATCTGGACCGGCTGGCCCGGCACCACCTTGAGCATTCCCTCCACAATTACGCGGTCACCGGCCTGCAGACCACCCACGATCACGATGCCGTTCTCGCCGTAGTAGTCGCCCACGATCACCGGGCGCACCTCGGCGACGCCGGTCTGGTTGACGACATACACCAGATGACCCTTGGGCCCCTGCTGCACCGCGAGCTGCGGCAGCACGATTGCGTCCGGGCGCATCGCACCCTTGACATTGGCGGTGACGAACATGCCCGGACGCAGATCCCGCTTCGGATTGGGAATCACGGCCCGCACCAGAAAGGAGCCGGTGTCCTGGCTGAAAGAGGGATCGGCGAAGTTGATGGCACCGCTCTGCGGAAATACTTGACCGCCGCCCAGCGCCAGCTCGACTGTGTATTGGTTGCTCGGCGGGGGCACCACTTGGCCCTTGGTGACCAGGTCGCGATAGCTGGCGATCTGGTTCTGCGAGACGCTGAAGTTGACCCAGATCGGGTCGACAGCGGCCACGTACGTGAGCCAAGCGCTAGAAGCAATGGAGTAGAAGAAAGCGCCCTGCCGATGCAGCGAGCGGCCCGCCAGCCCTGTCACGGGAGACCGGATGGTGGCATAGCCGAGATCGAGCTCGGCTGAAGTGACCTTCGCCTGGGCCGAGAACACCGCGGCCTTTGCCGAATCGAACTCGCCCTGGGCTCTGTCCAGGTCCGCCTGCGACAATGCATTCTGCTCGGCCAGCGGTTTGATCCGATCGAGGTTGGCACGCGCCGTGGTCAGCCGCGCCTGCTGCGACTGCAGCTCGCCACGCGCAGCCTGGAGCTGCGCCTGGAACGGCTTGGGATCGAGCTGGAACAGCAGCTGGCCGGCTTTGACCAAGTCCCCCTCCTGGTAGGCGATCTTGTCCAGGAAGCCGGAAACGCGTGCGACGATGTCGACTTGCTGGGAGCTTTCGGTCTGGGCAACGAAGCTCTGGGTGTATGGGATCGTCTGCGGCGCCACCGTCATCACGCCGACCGGCGCGGGTGGACGCTGCGGGGCTTGCTGTTCGGACTTGCCGCAGCCGGCCAGCAGGGCCAGGCCGAGCAGCGGCACGCAAACTGTGCGCAGGCGTGCGCGGCCACCGCTGGCGAACGACATCATCACAGCGTGATCTCCCGGTCTTGGCGCGGTTGCTTGCGAGGCACCTCGGCGGGCGACCGCAGTGCCGTCAGTGGCAACTGTACAACTCAGGGCGAGGTCGCCCCGGGAACTGCTGGTAGTCCCATAATGCGCTCGGAGTCTAGCACAGGGGTACTCACTCACCGACGATGATTGCGTCGAAAGAGTGACTGCTCCGGCGACTGCCCATCCGCCCCCCTTACGGTTGGCGGCACTTGCTACAACGTGACCCGCCTCCGCACCCTTGCGCTGGGCCTTACCTCGGCCAGATGCGCTCGCACAGGATCAGGCGTTTGTTGTGCGTATACGGGCGCACCTCCGGCTTCCAGCGGCCGATGTCACTGGTGTCGTTCCACAACGCCGAATTCGGGAGGTCCGCGCGCGTGACTTCGTAGGCGGCCAGGTAGCGCGGCTCGCCCGGCGTTTGCGTACGATAGCGCACGGCGTTCACGCATCCGGGCAGTCCGAGCATCACCGGCACGTGCTCGCTGTCGTACAGCTCATTGAACAGCGCCTCACGGTGCGGTTCCACGTCCATCATGACCAAAAAGATGTAGGGCGTGGCATAGGTCAACTCGGTGGCGCGACCCACGCGCTCGTACATGACCAGATGGCGGTTCATCGTGTACGGGCGCACCTCGCTTGGCCAGCGTCCCGAGTCGCCGGCGGCCTTCCATGCCGGGCTGTCGACGACATCGGGGCGGTCGAGCTCGTACATGGCCACGTACCGGGGATCCGTCGGGGACGGGTTGCGGTATCGGCTTGCGCGCCCCACACCCGGCACCGCGAGCAGTGCCGGAATATGCTCGAAGTTGTAGAGCTCGTTGAACACCGTCTCCCGATCGTTGGCGACGTCCATGCGCACCATGTACAGGTAGTTTGAGCTCATCGGGCCTCCCCGTTGCGGGACCAGAACGCCAACCATACTACGCTTTCACACGTGCCTTCCACCGTTGGACCGGCATGGGACCGGCGCAATGGCGCGCATCGAGGCGTCGGAGTATGGGCGAGTCCGCACCGCACGATGTCGTCGCGCGGGACAGGACACGGCACGACCCGCGTCCGGCCGTGCTTCTAATTCGGCGCCGCCGCAGGAACCGGCTTTACGCGGGCTGCGAGCTCGCCGCCGGTAGGGAGCACCTCCAGTACATCGCCAAGTATGTTGACGGCCTCGTTCAGGAAGAGGTCTTTGACGTTTTTCCGCGCGTTCTCAGCGGTCAGTTCCTTGGCGAGGTCGCGTTCGTCGGGTTGAAGGCCGTCGTCTCGAAGCGCAGCGCCCTTGTCGGACGCGCCATCGTCGCCGGCGACATCGTAGGTGGCGCCATTGCCGTCTTCCCTTTGTGCCTCTCGCGACTTGAGCCGGGCTTCTTGCGCGTCCCGTTCCTTGCGACGTTCGGCTTCGTTCAGTGAGATCAGGTTCTTCTTGCGCTGAAGCTTCGATTCGGCGATGTCCTCCTGCAGGTACCGAAAGGCCTTGTCCTTGCTCACGCGGGCCTCGTGCAGTGTCAGGAGGAGAGGCAGCAGACCTTTCAGGTCGCCGGCGGGCGAATACTCCGCTGCCTTGACCTGCGTCCAAGGCAGTGCGTTGTCGAAGCTGGATTCGCCAAATTCTTCCGCGTCGGCTACGGCAGGGAGGGGAATATCCGGCTTCACGCCGCGCAATTGCGTCGTGTCTCCGTTGATGCGAAAGAACTGTGCGACGGTCATTTTCAGCTCACCGAATTGGGGTGTACTGTTCTTGGCGACTTGATCGAGATCGACCACGGTTTGCACCGTGCCTTTGCCGAAGCTCGGTTCGCCGATAATCAGGCCGCGGCCATGATCCTGAATCGCGGCGGCAAAAATCTCCGACGCCGATGCCGAACCTCGATTGATCAGGACGCCGAGCGGGCCGTCCCAGGCGACCCCCGCATTGGTATCCCTTTCCACGGAGATCTGACCGCGTGCATTGCGCTGTTGTACCACCGGCCCCGTGTCTATGAACAAGCCGGTGAGATCAATCGCTTCCGCCAATGAACCCCCGCCGTTATTGCGCAAGTCGATCAGGACGCTGTCGACCTTTTCCTTCTTGAACTTGTCAAGCAGGCGGGCCACATCGCGGGTCGCGCTCTTGTACTCCTGCATGCCTTCCTGTCTGGCTGCGAAATCCTCGTAAAAGGACGGAAGCGATATCACGCCGACGCGACGAGTGACCTTTCCGTTTGTCACCGTGTGGACGGACGCTTTGGCGGCCTGTTGCTCCAGGCTGATCGTTTTCCGAACGAGGGAGATCCGCTTGCGTTTGCCGTCGGGACCGGCTGCTGCCGGGAGCACGTCGAGCACCACGATCGAGTCAGGCGCGCCGCGGATCAACGCAACCGTGTCGTCCAGGCGCCAGCCCTGGACATCGGTGATGACGCCGCTCTCGCCCTGAGCGACGCCGACGATGCGATCCCCGATTTCCAGTTGACCCGAACGGCTGGCCGGCCCGCCGGGTACCAGCTCGCGTATCGTGGCGTATTCATCCCGCCCCTCCAGCACCGCTCCGATCCCGACCAGCGAGAGTCTCATCGAAATATCGAAATCCTCCGCCGCCCGTGGTCCCATGTAGTTGGTGTGGGGCTCGATGGCCATGGTGTAGGCATTCATGAATGTCTGAAACGCATCTGTGCTCTTTGCCTGTCCGATGCGCTTCAAGAATCCGTCGTAACGCTTGTCGAGTATGTCGACGATGCTCTTGTCGTCCTCTCCGGCGAGCTTGAGCCGCAGCCAGTCGTTCTTGACCCGCTTGCGCCACAGATCGCGGACTTCCGATTCGGTCTTCGGCCAGGCTTCCTTCTCCCTTTCGTATTGGTAATACTCATCGGGCCGGAAATCGAACCCCTTCTTGAGCAGCGTGCGTGCATAGGTGAACCGCTCGGCCGCGCGCTTCTGGTAAGTATTAAAAATGGCAAATGGAACAGTCAGGTCTTCGTTGACAATGGCGTCGCCGAGCCTGGTTCGGTTGCCGGCAAGTTGATCGATGTCGGCCTGCACGAAGAAGAGCTTCTCAGGATCGAGGGATTTCAGATATCGGTCGAATATCTTCCCCGACAACCCGGCGTCGAGCGGCATCGCCTTGTAGTGGTAACGGGTCAGCAGCTCAGCCGCCAGATGCGCGGCCTGCGCCTCTTGCGGTACTGGCCTCAACTCTGGCGGATACGTCGTTCCCGCGTCGAGACTCGCGCCTTGCGCTGCCGTCGCAAGGACAAAGACTAGCCATAGGAGTTTCTGTTTCATTCGCGCTCCGTCTCAAGGCGCCGTGATGTCCCGCCGGTGGTGTGTGAAGGACGCACCCCTGGGATCGGCACCGACTCGGTTTGACTCATTTGCCGGGATTTGGTTGCCACAAGCTTCCGGTGCCGGACTTTTCAGTCGCTGCTGGCCTTGGCGTGGTTGGAAATCCGGCTAGCATAGAGCGCGCCCACGCCGTCCGTATCACGTGCCGCGGGAGGGCTCAATGCGTCAGGTTGGTCTGCGGGTGGCTGGGGAAGGGCTCAGGTAGGCGCAAGACCTCGGCTTCCCACTTGGGCCACCCCAAGCTGCCCCGGACTTGATCCGGGGTGGCCCCGGCACGTGATCCCCCGCTGTGGGACCAGGCGGCCGAGCCCGTCTCGACTGGGCCGACTCCCCAGCACCCGTGCCCGAGTTCGTGTTCGACCAGCGCCTGAGCTGGTAGCCGCTGCGCTTCACCCGGGTCATCCCGAGCCGCTTTGGAACGGCCCGCTGACCCCGCTTGTCCCCCGCGCCCCCATGCCAGGGGCCGCCCCCCTTTAGGCTCGGTGCTGGGTTCAGCCAGGCGATGTACCATTGGCGGGAGAGCAAGCACGTCGGGGTGATGGCCAGTCAGCCGATGCGCATCGGCAACCTGGAACATCAGCCTGAACGAGCGAACAAGCCCACTCCCCGCCGAGACTCATGATGAATGCCGAAGAGCTGAGACAACTGCAAGCCCCGATCAAAGCCCGCTACAAGGAAGACCCGCAAGCCGCAAGACATACGTTCCGAGCCACCGGAACGCTGCTGCCTGACCGCCCAGCCTGCCGCATCGAGAACCGCTTCGCGCAGTTCGATGCCGGACTGCATCCCGCCGCCGGCGGTGATGGCAGCGAGGCATGCTCGGGCGACCTGCTGCTGGAAGCGCTCGTGGCTTGTGCGGGCGTGACGTTCAACGTCGTCGCCACCGCCATGAGCATCCCCTTCCGCTCGGCAAAGGTGATCGTCGAGGGCGAAGGGGATTTCCGCGGCACGCTCGGAATGGCCAAGGACGTACCAGTCGGCATCACCGATATCCGCCTGAGCTTCGAGATTGATTCTCCCGCCAGCGATGAGCACCTCGCTACGCTGCTGAAGCTGACCGAGCGCTACTGCGTCATCTTCCAGACGCTGCGCACACCACCGCGGATGGAAGCGACGCTGCGGCGCGTGACCGCCTGAGTGACGTCGGCTCGTACGACGGACAATCCATGGTGACAACGCAGTTGGTGCGCTAGGCCGCTGCCGCCCTTGCAATGAGACTATCTGCTCTCCGTCCAGCGCACCTCGACCCGCGCGGTGTCGGCGCCGAGCAGCGCGGGCGGGAGGTCGACCTCGATATAGTCGTCGGCGACGATCGCGGTTGTCGAGCGGCCGCCGAAGGTGCACGCGTAGCCCGCGCCGCGGATGAAGCTGCTGGACGGGCGGCATTGCATCTCGCCGGCAGGTGCGGAGACGTCGACGCTGGCGAGCGGTCCGAAGTTGTGCAGCCGAAGCTTGAGCGACTGCGGCCAGCCGCCCGCCGGGGGCCGGATCTCGGCGCCGCCGATGCCCACCACGCGGTACACGTCGACGACCGAGCCGCCGGGCTGCGACCGTACCGTGGTGCGATCCCGCAGCTCGACATCGCGGCCGCCGAAGCCGCCTCCCAGAGCCAGATACAGGTTCACCCGTTGCACGCGCTGCTCGCTTTGCACGCGCACGAGCCCGCTACGCGTCGCGAACAATGCCAGCTGCTGCTGCTGCACCGGACGCAGGTCGATGGATCCCACGTCGAAGGCCACCTTGGCGAGCTCCAGGGCGCGATCGCTTTGCGCAACCCCGCGCAGGAGGATCTGCTCGCGATCCTGGGATGCGACCTCGCCCGCCAAGGCGTTCTCGACATCGCCGAAGGCGCGCAGAGCAACGCGCGCATAATCGGCCACGGCCTGTTTCTGCTCGGCCGTGCGGATCTCGACCTGCGC
>Ga0105101_10000836_pt1 | contig 13125 bp, 12 predicted proteins | sample PPLLak21cMay2015_2_FD_87037 | JGI IMG/M metagenome (GOLD analysis project Ga0105101, IMG submission 87037) | Freshwater sediment microbial communities from Prairie Pothole Lake near Jamestown, North Dakota, USA - PPLs Lake P8 Core (1) Depth... | ecosystem: Environmental > Aquatic > Freshwater >... | reverse complement strand
TCGCGGATGGCGGCAAGCCATTCGCTTTCCAGGGCCTTGTATTGCGCGGAAAGATCCAGAAACGGAACGGGCTGGGCCCTGGTTACGGCGTGCATGCGGCGATTTTCTCCTTGACGAGCAGGGCCACGCGCAAGGCCTCGAGCCCCACCCGGCCGGTGACCAGGGGCGGTGTGCCGGTGCGCACGGATTTGACGAAGTATTCGAGTTCCGCGTCCAGCGGCGGGCGCGGGGTGATGTCGAGCTGCTCGGTGACGATGCGCGGCCACTTGCCTCCCTCCGGGTCCGGCTCGGAGCGCACCATTTCGAGCTTCTGGTCGATGTAGTCGAGACCATAATAGTGTTCCGCGCCGAAAATGCGGATACGGCGCAGTTTCTTGTTCGAGACGCGGCTGGCGGTGACGTTGGCCACCGCACCGTTCTCGAATTCGATGCGGGCGTTGGCGATGTCCACGTGCTCGGTAAGCACGGGGATGCCGGTCGCGGCGATGTTGCTGATATTAGACCTCACCAGCGACAGCACGATGTCGATGTCGTGGATCATGAGGTCAGTGACCACGTCCACGTCGGTAGCGCGCTCGACGAAAGGACCGAGGCGATGCACCTCGATGAAGCGCGGGTTCCGGGCGCGCTCCGCCAGCGCCATGATGCCGGCGTTGAAGCGCTCGAGATGGCCGACCTGGAAAATCACCCCGGCGCGCTCGGCCAGCTCCACCAGCGCGCGCGACTCCTCGTAGCTCGGCGCGATCGGTTTCTCCATCAGCATGTGCACGCCCTTTTCGAGGAACGGACGCGCCACGTCGCTGTGATAGATGGTCGGCACCACGATGCTCACGGCATCGATATTGCCCAGCAGCTCGCGCGCGTCGGTGTAGGCGCGGCAGCCGTGCTGCTCGGCAACCTCTTTCGCCACGCGCTCGTCGGAATCGGCGACGCCGACCAGCTCGACGTCCGGCATGGAGGCGTAGATGCGCGCGTGGAAGCGACCGAGATAGCCGACGCCGGCGACCCCGACACGGAGCTTTCCGGCCTTGCCTGTCGCTTGTGTGTGGGTGGCTGCGGTCATGGATTGTCCGGGTGGCAAAGTCCTTCAGCCAGGGAGGTGACGGAATGCGGCGCTGGCATGTTTGCGGCGCGGATTATACCGGAATTCACTGGCTGCGCCACGAACCGGCGAGCCGGTTCGATGCCGGAAATACCACGCCCCGAATACGACAAATATTATATAGCGCGGCGTCCGCCTTTCGTTACTTGGCGTTCATATAAATGACCGCGGGATCCCCGGCCTGCGGTGCCTGCGCCAAGTAGTCGCGGCAACGCGCCAGATAGAAACGAGTGGGGCCGTCCGCGGGATGGTGCTTCAGGATAGCCTCGAAGGCGCTGGCAGCCTGCGTCCATTGCTGCCGCTGGAAATCGTCGAGCGCCTCGGCAAAACGCGCGCACAGCTGGGCCTGGATTTCTCCTGCCTTGTCGCGTTCGCCAAGCACTTCGGAGACCGGGATCGGCGCGGATTTGCCGACGACGGGATCGCAGGTCTCGGCGGCATGTGCCATCGGAATAGAAAAGAGAATCAGCAAGGCGAAGACTAACGACCTCCGCCCGGGACGTTCACGGCCCAGTGATTTGACAGGAAAATTGCTTGCCAACCTATACCCCCCAATTCTGGCACGAAGCCAGTTATACTTTTTCGCGGTCTGCCTATACACGGCGGGTGGGCTTTATTCGCTCTTATCGCGGCCGCGATTGTCTTTTTCCAGGCCGGTTGGTGGCAATTGGAAGCCGGACTATACTGGCGATCACGGAATTTCCCCAGTCCCGCCGACGATTCTAATTCAGCTTTCGTGTCAACACTCTTCCCCGAACTCCACGACCTGGCCTGTGACGATGAGACATGCATAGCAATCCATGTGCCATGCCGCAATGAAGCAGGAATTTTGCATAACCGGCTGATTCGACGGCGGATTGGCAATGCAGCACGCGCCGGTTTTTGCGCGGCGAGAACAGGTAATGAATCATGTTGGTGCGATAACCGGCGACCCGCACCCGGATAGGGCGCAATCCCCCGATAATGCCCGACGGAACTTCACGGTCTTTACGAGCATTTCGGGCAGCGGCGCCACAGTTCTGCCTTCGCTTCCAGCCGCGGCATACGCGGCTGCGCATCCCCCGAGCCGCGCGCCAATGCTACTCTCTCATGCGCTCATCGCAGTTCAATTGTTTTGCTTCTGGCTGGATTGCGGTCAAATTTGATTTGTGCTCTTCTATATGGAATCCGAATATAAGGCGCCAAAATACAAATTACAGAAGGAAGCTCTGAAAAAGTGCCTGAAATGCGTGTCTCACGCGAACACGCGAAGAAAATCTCCTTGATTAACCGAAGAAAAACCTTCGCGCCTTCACGTGAGAAATTCATATATTTCAGGGATTCCTTAATGAGATTAAATTGCCAAATTCTTATATGACACTTTTCATTGCGCCGCACAACAGACGCTGATGGACATCACGACAGAGCAGTTCAGGTATCGCTTCAAAGCGTTGGCTGCCCGCATAGCCTCGAAAAACGATCTCGAAGCGCTGGTGAAGAACTGTTCTCTTTCGCTGATCCCGGCCGGTACCCGCATCATTAGTTACGGGGAAGCCTGCTCGACCCTGTATCTGGTATGGAACGGCTTGTTGTCGGCGAGCATCGAGGACGGCGACATCAAGCTGGTGCTCGGCGCCATACAACCCGGCGAATGGGTCGGCGAGGTGATGCTGATCGAGGCCGGTCCAGCCACCGCCAGCGTAACCTGTGTCGAGGACAGCTACCTGCTTGAGCTCTCACACGAGGCGTTCAACAAGCTGCGCGCCAGCCACCCGGCCGCGGCCGGCGCCCTGCTGCACGCGCTTTGCCTCAACATCGCGGAACGGCTACGCGCCACCAGCGAACGGGTATTCGAGCAGATCGGCGACAAAGAGTACCGGCTGCAGGACATGACACCTGAAAAAAAGGCGACCGCGGTCGGGCACATCACCCGGTTGCTCGGCATGCTTCTAGGTATACACAGGGGCAAATAAATGAACATTACCGAGTTCCTGGTCTCGTGCCCGCTGTTCGACTGCTTTTCCCAGTCCGAATTGGACGCGCTGGCGCAAGCCTTGATGGTCGAGCGCTACCCCGATGGGCATGTCTTCATGAAGGAAGGTCAACGGGGCGATGCGCTGTTTCTGATACTGGATGGAAAGGTCTCGGTCACGCGGCTGAACCGGCACAACCGGAAAGTCGAGCATCTTCACACGATGACGCAGGGGGAGTTATTCGGCTTGATCGCGCTCATCGACCATGGCAAACGCACCGCGACCTGCACCGCGGCCAGCGAGGTGACAGCGGCGTCGCTGCCGGTCAACGCCTTTGAACTGCTGTACGACTCGAATGCACCGATTGCGTACCATTTTCAGTACCTGATCGAGCGTCAGTTGGCGCATGACTTGCGCGCGCTCAACCATGCGCTCCTCGACGTCCTGTTCAGCCGCAAGCAAAAAGTGCCGAGCATGCTGCACACCGTGCCACGTGAGTTTGACAGACCGGGTGGCCGACTGTGAGGCCGGTGCCGAGGCATGCATATAATAATCCTTTAATCCTGAGAAGCATCACAGGTCCTGACGGCAACACACCATGCGGTGGCTGACAAACCTCCTGATGATTAAAAACGAGGAGCGCATACCGCTGCTGTATTACGTGGCGTTGTTTGCGCTGTTCGGCGTGGGTCTCTCGCTCGGACGCGGAAGCATGGCGGCGCTGTTCCTGAAGCGCTACGGTATCCAGTATTTGCCGGTGATGTACGTGGCGCTGAGCGTATGCCTGGCGGTGGCAAGTCTCACGTACGCCGCCTACGTCGACCGTGTTGCTTCGGAAAAACTGTTTGTCAGAATGCTCGGGGTGCTGGGCGTGCTCATCGCGTCCAGCTGGGCGCTGATGTCATTCACATCCGCCGAGTGGGTGTACCCGGCGTATTATCTGGTGTACGAACTCGCCTCCGAGATGCTGCTCATCCACGCCAAGTTATACGTGGACCAGAACTTTGACAGCCTGCAGTTGCAGCGCCTGTCATCGCCGATGCTTGCCAGCGCACATATCGGCAAGACCGTGGGCGGCCTGGCGCTCGGCCTGCTCGCGCCTCTCATCGGCGTGGCGAACACCCTGCTCTTCTGGGCCGCGGTTGTGGCGATTCCGGTTGCTCTCATTGTCTGGCGTCACGGGCATGTCGGGATTTCGCCCTATTTCCGCCCTGGGCGCAAAGGTCGTGGCGGCCTGAAACGGTCGCTGGAGCAGATCACCCAGGGCCTCAAGTTTTCCCGTAAAACTGAACTCGTTCGTGTTACGTCATACGCGCTGTTCTTCATGGTGATCAGTTTTTTCATTCTCGAATACGCGGTGGGCCGCGTCCTGACCGAAACCTTCCCCAGGGAAGACCAGCTCGCTGCTTTCATCGGCTGGGTGACCGCCATCATGGGTACCCTGGCGCTGCTGGTGCAAATGCTCGTCACCGGCCGGTTGCTGCGACGCTTCGGCGTGACCAAGGTCGGATTGATATTTCCCTCCTCCATGTTCCTGAGTTTCCTGGCGCTGCTGTTCAGCTTCAGCCTGCCGGCCGCGCTGATCGGGATGTTTTCCCGGGAAGTGATCTTTCCGGCCATTCGCAAGCCGACGCGCATGGTTTTTCTGCACGCCCTGCCCGACTACATGATGGGCCGGGTCAACGCGCTTTCGATCGGTCTAGTGCTGCCGCTGGCGCTGCTGGCGGCGAGTGGATTCCTCCTGCTGACGCAGACCCTGCCGAACCCGTTCTATTTTGTCGTCGGCGGCGTTTTCTCCAGTCTGTTGTATCTGTATTTCCGGATGCGCGCCAATCACGCGTATACGCCTGCCCTGCTCTCGACCCTGTCGCACAGGCTGTTTCTTCCGCAGCGTCACGGCGAAGATCTGCTGCACGCCGGGAACGAGGAATTGTGCAAGGAGCTCGCGCGTGGCGTGGCCGGCCCCGACGACAACATGACGCTCGCCTACGCTCGGATGATGACCGCGGTCTGTCCCGAGCAGGCGCCGCACGCCATCGCCCGGCGATTGCCCACGGCGAGTTACCCGGCACGGGACCGTCTCCTGCGGCTGCTCATCGCCCAGCAGCTGCCGGTGTCGGACATCCTGTTCGACGCGCTGGCCGACACCGATCACCGCCTCAATGCGACGATTCTCGAGGCGTTGTTCGATGCCAAAGACCAACGCGCTCTCGGACACGTCGCGCCATGCCTGAAGTCCGACAACCCGCGGCTGGCCGCGATCGGCGTTTTCGGCGTGTATCGTTACGCCCTGGGCGATCTCGAGGCGGCGCAGCGGATCTGGGAACGACAACTGGCGAGCCAGCGTGACATGGAAAACATCGCTGGGCTCGACTTGCTGGCGCGGCTGCCCGACCGGCGGCTGCGCGAATCGCTGCGTCGGCTGCTGCAGCATCCCGCGGCCAGGGTCCGCCGGGCGGCCTTGAACGCGCTGGCCCGCTACCCGCTGGGCACGTTGGACGATTTTGCCCCGGCGCTGATCGAGCCGTATCGCTCCGGCGATCCGGAGCTCCGCGCCCTGTGCGTCACGGGCTACCGCGTTCTCGACCCGGAAACGCGACGCGAGCTCTGCATGCAGGCGCTGGAAGACGAGCATCACGCGGTGCGCGACGCGGCGCTCAGCCTGATCGAGGAGAGCGAAGGCCGCAGCCAAGCGGTGGAAATCATCAGCCGATGGATCCTGGATAATCGCGGTTTTCCGCGCGCCCAGCAATCCGCGTTAACGGCCCTGACACGTTTCCGGCTGCCGGGCGAGGTCTTCGAGCGCATCGCAGATTCAAAGGTGCGCGAAGCCGGAGAGCTCTCGCGGGCACTTCGCGTGATTCGGCGCGAACGCGGCGCCGGCACCGGATCGCGACCGGAGTCGGCGCTGCTGGAGATCGTAATGCAGGAACGCATCGCGCAGATACTCGACTTGGCAATCATGGCCATGGAAAATTTCGAGGACCCGGCCGCCATCGCCGCCATCCGCGCGGGCTTGGCGAGCCACGACCGCCGGCACATCGCCCAGGCGTGCGAGGCAATGCACAACCTGCATCACCATGCGCTCACCGGCCCCCTCATCGCGCTGGTGGACAATACCGGACACGAGAAGAAAGTGGCGCGCGACGCACAGGGACATCTTTTCCAGAGCACGCCCGGTGTCATCACTTGGTGCCTGAGTCATCCGGACTCGTGGCTGCGCGAGTGCGCGGCATACGCCGCGCCGGCACCGTTGACGGCGGGAACCTGACATGGCCGACCTGTATACCCGTATTCTCATGCTCAGCAAGGCGCCGGTGTTTGCGAGCGTGAATACCGAGGACCTGCGTGTTTTGGCGCGGGAACTCGAAGAGGAGGCCTGCTTCACCGGTGAACGGGTTTTCGATATCAACGAACCGAGCGACCGTGTCTACGTCATCGAGACCGGCAAGATCGGGATTTCGATCAGCCCGGACCCGAAGGTCAGGGAATTTATCGCGACGCTGGGGCCCAACGAGTGTTTCGGCGAAATGGGCCTGTTCGATGACAAGCCGCGCTCTGCCACCGCGCACGTGCTCGAGGACTCGACATTGCTGGCGCTGGACAAGGCCAAACTGCGGGCCTTGATTCTGCGTTATCCGGAGATGGCACTCGGCATGCTGCGCAGCCTGAGCCTCCGGCTGCGTGAAGCCAACCGTAAATTGTAAATTATCGACTATGGGTCAAATGAAAAAACCAGGAAACGCCCGGGGGACCGCGAAGCGTTCGAATCATATGAAAGCCTTCGCGTTGCTTTGTGTTTTGTGCGTTACACCGATTACACACGCCGACGAACCCGCCACCATGGTGGCCAACCCGCACTATACGCCGGCCGGTTTCTTTGACTTGCATGTGTGCAACTGGACCGATCGTCCCATGTTTTTTCTGGCGGTCTTTTCCAGCGAGCGCTCTGCCGAGGTGAAGAGCGTGGACGTGATCCGTCCGGATGGCCGGCCGCTGATGGGCATGAATCTCGGTCGCTACCGAATCGTCACGCGCAAAGACAAACCCGAAAAGCACGTATTCATCGAACAGTTGACTTTACCACCCGATGCCACGGATGGCTGGTACTCGGCGCGGATTGCGCTCCACAACGGCGAGCAGCACTTCGCCAGAGACTACGTCATACTCCACACCATGGCGCCCGCGACCGGCCTGATACCTCCGGATGGCGCCAAGGACATTCCGGTGCCGACGGCGCTGAAGTGGGATCCCGTGCCGGGCGCGTCCCATTACAAGGTCTACATCCAGGATCTTTGGGAAGGAGCTCTCATCCTCGAATCGAAATTGCTGAGCAGCCCGCACCTCGATCTGCCGCCGGGCCTTATCAAGCCCGGCGGCGACTACATCTGGCGCGTGCATGCACGTGACGTCAATGAAAACGTGCTGCTGGGCGATTTCAATCACGGGTCGTTCACCGGAGAGACCAGATTCAACACGGCCCGCTAGACCCGTGCCGCGGACTAGCCCGTAATCGGCGCAATCATTCGCGTGCTTCGAGTCCCGGCACGTTCGCGTCACCGGGATCGATGATGCGTCGGGAAAACCGTCATTTTGTCAGATGTAAGCAGGAAATCCGGGAGAGGAACAAGTGAACATCAGAGTCTTGGGATACAACGGCAGCATCGGCTCGGATCGCCATACCACGTCGTTCCTGATTGACGACGATATTCTGATCGATGCCGGTACCGGTGTATGCCGTCTGTCGCTCGAGGAGATACTTCGTATTCGTCATGTCTTTCTGACGCATTCGCATCTCGATCATCTCACGGGAATCCCGCTCATGATCGATAGCATCTTTAGCCAGATCAAAACGCCGGTCACGGTGCACGCACGGCACGAAACATTAGCAGCGCTGCGTAACCATATTTTCAATTGGGAGATCTGGCCGGACTTCTCAGTCCTGCCCAACACCGATCACCCGGTCATAAGTTTCGAAGAGTTATTGCCGGGAGGCTCCGTAGCCTTGGGTCTGCGCAAGATACATGCGATACCGGTAAACCACGTCGTGCCAGCCGTCGGCTACTGCATCGAGGGCGACGGCGGTGTGTTCGCTTTCAGCGGCGATACCACCACGAATGACAGTTTCTGGGACGCGCTTAACCGGTTCGAGCGTCTCGATTTGCTGTTCGTAGAAGCTGCGTTTTCCAACAGCGATATCGACATTGCCCGCAAATCGAAGCACTACTGCCCGCAGCTGCTCGCCGCCGACCTCCTGAAACTACGCCATCGCCCGCCGGTCTACATATCGCATCCCAAGCCCGGTTCCGAGGACGTGATTGCCCGCGAGTGTCATGCGGAAATAAAGGGATTCGCCGTTGAAATCCTGACGGAAAACGAAGTCTTCCGGATCTAGACAACACGTCGGCCACTAGCGCAAACGATCAGCGAACCGCACCTTACAACCCTTTGGCAATGCCGAAGTTGGCGGTTTGTCACCATTGCTGTTGCTCGTCAAACAGAAAAAACCAAAGTCCGCATCGCGTACCGGCCGCCCTCTGCTCCCGAGTATCCGGATCAGAGAGATCTGCATGTAAATGGAAAAAGATCGGCTTTGCGCGTTCCCAAGAACCGACGCCTGCTGCAGAGTTGGCCCACTTGAACTTGCGCGGCAAGTCCATCATGATAACCTTGAGTTTGGTATGGTTTTCAAAAGGTAAGATCCAACGCAGGCTGTCAGCGACGATGAATTTCCCGGGAGCAACCAAGACCATCATTCGCGGAGAAGAATCACGTCAAGCCGTCCATTCACTGGAGGACCGAAAAAATGGTACAGATCACGTCAGCAAGACTAAAGCAGTATGCGTATTTTTCGGGTCTTTCGGACGGCGCCCTGGATACGCTTTGCCAGCGCTTTAAAGTGGTCGAGCTGCCCGCCGGCACCCCAATCATCGACGAAGGAAATCCTGCCACATCGCTGTTCTTCATGGTGCGCGGCGAGGTGGAGGTGGCCAAGCACACCAGATGGGGCCATGTCGCCAAGCTCTCGGTTATTCGCGCGGGCGATGGATTTGGCGAAGATGCGCTACTGACGTGCCTGGCGCGCACATGCTCCGTCAAAGCGCGCACGAGCGTGCAGCTCTACGCGTTGCCCCGGGCCGATTTCGATGAAGTGCTGCTGGGCGAATCCGGCTTCGCCGGCATGCTCCAGAAGCGGATCGATGATCATGCGCAGCATAACCAGATCAAGTCACTCCAGCCCTTCGCGCTGCTCGAGCCGGAGAAGATGCCGGCCCTCACCAGCCGGCTGACCGAGAGGACCTACGCCCCCGGCGAAAACATCATCGTGCAGGGCGACAAGGGCGATGCCTACTATATCGTCAAGTCCGGGCGCGTGGCGGTGCTCGTGAAGGAGCACGATGCCGAACCGGCGCAGGTGGCGGAACTGGGCGCGGGCGAAGGATTCGGCGAGGAGGCGCTCATCCGCGACAAACCCCGTAACGCCACCGTCCGTGCCTTGGCGCCAACCACGGTATTCGCCCTCGCGAAGGAGGACTTCAATCGCATCCTGATGGCTTCGTACGTTGACTACGCGTATGCCGAAGAGATTCCGGTTGAGGAAATGAACCGCTATGCCTTCATCGATGCACGGATCCGGCCTGAGTATGAAGAGGAACACATCGCGGGAGCGGTGAACATTCCTCTGGAGGTGTTGCGACAGAAGTACGCGGAACTCGACCCGACGCTCGAATATCTCACTTACTGCACCAACGATTCGCGCGGTACAGCCGCCGCTTTCCTGCTGCGCAGCCATGGCTTTCGCGCCCGCAGCATCCGCGGTGGTTTGAGCGCCTGGGAAGGCCCGGTGTCCACGGGAACCGGAGGCGTATACCTGCCAAGGAGCGGCGAGGCGCCAGGGTACGCCAATGCCGCTGAACAAATCACCGGGATGGAAATGGGGTTGTCGCCGGTCCAGCGCGATCAATAACCCTGCGGCTATTTTTAACTACCCTTTTTAACCGGATAGTTCGAGGGAAAATCCAGCCAGCGAGAAAAACCCTGAAAGACGCCGGACAATATACTTGCGGGTTTCCGCCCGCGTCCTGAAACGGCGCGCGAGCCCGGATGGCACAAGAGATCGCAATATCCCCTCATCGAAAACCGCCTCCTGTGTCACCAACAAAGCAGGACGAATATCGTGCATTGCGCTGTATACGTTATTGAACTGGGGCGTTGAACCCCCTACAGTCAGTTTCCACACTGTGCAAACTTCTGAACCGGCAACACCCGCATGGAATCGAAAAGTGTATTGATTACCGGCTGTTCCACCGGCATCGGCAGCTGCCTCGCACACGGCCTGCGGGAACGCGGTTACCGGGTGTTCGCCAGCGCACGCAAGGAGACCGACGTCGCGACCCTGTCAGCGGCGGGTTTTACCAGCCTGCCGCTCGATCTGGACTCTTCCGGTTCGATCCGCGCCGCGGTAGAGACAGTGCTCGACCGCACGCAGGGTCGCCTTTACGCTCTCATCAATAACGGCGCCTACGGCCAGCCGGGCGCGGTCGAGGATCTGTCGCGCGCGGTGTTGCGCGCGCAATTCGAGACCAACCTGTTCGGCACACAGGAGCTGACCAACCTCGTCATCCCCGCCATGCGCGCCCAGGGCGAGGGCCGGATTATCCAGATGAGCTCGATGCTGGGCATCGTCTGCCTCGCCTACCGCGGCGCCTACAACGCCACCAAGTTCGCGCTCGAGGCCTTGTCCGACACGATGCGCCTGGAGCTGCGCGATACCGATATACATGTCTCGCTCATCGAACCCGGCCCGATCGAGAGCCGCTTCCGCGCCAATGCCTACGCGGTCTTCCAGCGCAATATCGACCGCGAGCACAGCGTGCATCGTGAATATTACGCCAGCGTGGAAAAACGCCTCGAAGGCCCGAAACCAGTGCCCTTCACCCTGCCCCCTGAAGCCGTGCTGAAAAAAGTCATTCACGCCCTGGAGGCGCGCCGGCCGAAAGCGCGCTATGGCGTCACTTTCCCCGCGCATCTGTTTCTCATGCTACGGCGGTTGTTGCCGGTGCGCGTGCTCGACCGGATACTGTTCGCCACCAGCAACGGCGGGCGGCGATAACGCCAGCTTGAGCGGCGCGGGACACGAACATAACAGGAAACTCTGCGACGTTTCACCGCGTCCGCCTCCAAGCACTAGTTAGACGATTTGTGCTTCGACAATTCAACAACATAGGGTTTCTCTTGAATATGGAAAAAGATTTTCTCCCCACTAACGTCAACCTTTACAATATCGCTCGCGCGTCGGTCTAGGACAGAGCTTTTAACTTCGACTGCCGGAAATCTCTTACTAAAGAGAACGGTTGAACTCTTTGGGTTTATTCTTTCAATGGAGATTTCATAAAAGTCATAGTTTTCCTTTTTACGCCGGACACCTTCAGACCAGCCTGGGCCGTAACAAGCCTGATATTCGTTCATGATTTGCGTACAGCTAACCTGCCAATAAGAACCACCTTTGACTGAGAAAAGAGCGTCTTCTTCGCTACAAGCGGCCAAGGGGAAGCCGAGCAATAAGAAAAGTAATCGGTGAATTCTCATTTTCTGTCGTCTAACGATTTCGCTCACCTGCAAGCGGTGCGTCAGCACCGCGAGTCAGGTGGAGCGACCAGTTAGAGTGCTGTAGCCGATGCTCCGAAGATACTGCACCCGAGAGGTGTAGGCCTCGACTAGCGCGGGATCGATCTTTCCCGGTGGAATTCTCTTCAGGAAATCGCTTTCGGGAAAGACATCCACTTTGCCGGGCTCGTGTTGATAGCACGTGAGTTCCCTCAGCGTTTCTTCCAATAGTATCCAGTCCTCACTTTCGATCGCTACTCTTGCTTGGACCCCCAATGCTTGATACAGGAACTCGCCTGACCTTCGCGCTTTTTGGACTGCTATGGCTATGTGTTTTTTTGCCGTAGGATAGTTTACGTCGGCGTAGTGGTAGTGCTCCGCGAGAGCAATCACGGGGTATGGATGATCTGGATCTGCCCGTATGTTCCTCTCCAGTATCGCTACCGCGTCTCCGTACCGGCCTATCCGTTGATACTCTCCGACCAAGCTAATCTCTATGACTGATCTCTCGTCGGGATCGGACGTAGCCTCAATCTGCTGTAACAGAAAATCGCTGTGGTCTGCTGTTGGTTCTGAGCGAACTGAGCGCAGGTACTGCGCCGAAACAGCCTTCATTTTTTCTATCGAGGCCTTATCCATTTCAGCTGCACTCTAACGATTGAGCTCACCGGCGAGCGGTGCGCCAGCACCGCGAGTCAGGTGGAGCGATTAGTTGGGCTTCACTTTACTGTGGGATCTTTAAGCGTATACGGATTGCCAAAAAGTTGTGTAGAGAAGAGCCTGAATTGAACCGGCACGTGTTTCACAAATGGGAACTTCTCTCTGAAACCATCAACATATCTTTCAAAGTCGCTCCGGCCGTCTATGTAATTGCGCCAGAGAAAGGGTTCTGCCCCGCAATCGAGGCCGAAGTGCCCGACATAAACGATTTCTCCCGGATTCACCGTGAATGTACCACCCACAGGTTTTCCGTCTTTAATAAGGCTGTCTTTCGATCCCTTAATATGAGCGACGTCGCTTACCGAACGTGCAACCTTTACATCAAAGCCAGTTAACACATACTCGCCTGGCTGGATAATAAACGCATAGGGTAAGAACTTGTTATCCACAAACAGCTTGGACGGCGTTTCAAGCTCCAGAGACACGGGCTTGGGAGTGTCAACAGGAGATTTCGTAAATGTGAGCGCCTGAAGTTGGGCGTTCTCGAATTGAACGCATTTCCAAGTACGACCCCAATTTACCTGGATAATGAGAACCCCAAGGTCTGAATTGTACGTATCTACGCTAAGGTTAACTGGTTCAGAAGATACGACCAGAGTCGGCAACACCCCAAGGATCGCTACTACGTACTGCAGATATTTTGGCATTCGTTCCTCCTCTGAAGCCCAACGCTGTTTTAACCGGCGCGGGCCAAGAGACACCAGGCAACGATGCGCCGTATCACCGCGTCCGGTTGAAAACATT
>Ga0105101_10000833_pt1 | contig 13150 bp, 17 predicted proteins | sample PPLLak21cMay2015_2_FD_87037 | JGI IMG/M metagenome (GOLD analysis project Ga0105101, IMG submission 87037) | Freshwater sediment microbial communities from Prairie Pothole Lake near Jamestown, North Dakota, USA - PPLs Lake P8 Core (1) Depth... | ecosystem: Environmental > Aquatic > Freshwater >... | reverse complement strand
TGCTCCGCGGCCGCCGCCCGCCCCAGGTAGGCGGCAAGGAGCGCCGCGGAGTCCTTCTCCTGCGCGACGGCGCATGCGCCGAGCGCGGTCGAGGCCGCGAGCGCTGCGACGAGCGCGCGGCCAGGAAGGCCTGGCATCGGGGCCCCGGGCTACGAGCCCGAAGACGAGGACTTGATGCGGATGTCGTTCTTGACCGAGCGTACGCCGGCCACCTTCTTTGCCGCCTCCACCGCCCGGCTTGCCTGCTCGTCGGAGTCGGCGAAGCCCGACAACTGCACTACGCCGCGGAAGGTCTCGACGTTGACGTTGGCCGCCGTGCGCACGCCTGCATCGGATGCAATGGCGGTCTTTACCTTGGCGGTGACCGTGGCGTCGTCGACATACTGCCCGGCCTTGCTCTGCTGTTGTCCTTGGGCGTCTTCCTGGGTGCTGGCGCAGCCGCCGACGACGAGGGCGCCGGTCAGCATTGCCGCCGCCAGTCTGGCTATGGGGATGCTCCGTTCAGAGGAGGTCATGGCGAGGAATCCTTTTGGGGTTTGTTGACCCCTCGCCTTCTGCAAACCGCGTACCCGCACTACACGGTGGGATGCGCGAGGCGCGCCACGGTTGCGAGCAGCGCGACCGGCTCCACGGGCTTGGCGAGCTGCGCATCGTAGCCGGCGGCCACGGCTCGCAGGCCGCCTCCAGCGGGTTCGGCCGGTGCCGTGAGGGCCGCGGCCGGCAGGCATCCGCCGCGCTCCGCAGGCCTCGCCCGCAGGGACTGGATGAGCGCAGCCCCGTCGAGTCCGCGCATGCCCACCTCGGAAAGCACCACGTCGGGCCTGAACGCGTCGATGACTTCGAGCGCCTCCTTCCCGGAGGCGGCGGCGTGGACCTTGGCGCCCGCAATGACGAGCACGCGCGCGATCGCGTTACGCGCGGCTACGTCGGCGGCGGCGACCAGCACACGCACATTGGACAGGAGCTGCTCATTGGCCGCCGGCCTCGCGGTGGGCGTGCCGCCGGCCGCCACGCGCGAAAGATCGAGCAGGTCGGAGATGATGCGGTCCTGCGCGCACGCATTGCGCTCGATGGCCTCCAGCGCGTCGGCCGCCTCGCTCGCCGGCAGCACCTGGTGGCGCAGGTGGCGCGCCCAGGTCGCGATGGCCTGCACCGGCGACTGCAGGTCGTGCAGCACCGTGGCAAGGAACCCGTCCTTGATCCGGCTCGCTTCCTCGGTGGCGATGCGCAGCCTGCGCTCGCGCTCGAGGGCCCGGGCGAGCTCGTGCTCGCAGCGCTTGCCTTCGTGCACGTCCACGCACGTGCCCACGTAGCCGACGAAGACGCCATCGGGCGAAAAGCGCGGCACGCCGCGGTCCTGCACCCAGCGGTACTCGCCGTCGCGCCGTCTCAGGCGATATTCGATCTGGAAGGCATCGCGCGCATCGAAGGCCCGCACGCAGGTGTCGAGCCAGCGCGCCAGGTCCTCGGGATGCACGCCGCGCGACCACCCGTCGCCGAGCGCCTGCTCGGGCGTGTAGCCCGTGAAGTCGAGCCACTCGCGGCTCAGGTACTCGCACGACATGTCGGGCCGCGCGCTCCACACCATCGCCGGCACGGTGTCGTCCATCAGCCGGGCACGGCCAGGCGCGGGCTGGGAGCTCTCCACCGCCTGCTGTGCCTCGGGGTCGCGTCGCATGCCGGCTTCCTTGCAGGCGCCATGCCCGAGTACGCCGCTGTAGCGCCATCGCTACGAGGTGCCGCGAAACGGCCCGCTGTCACCAGTACTGTCCAGTAGTTCTTACAGAACGGGGGGCAAGCGTTACACCCCGCACGGCGCGTCGCGCGGCGACCTCACCGGCACGCAGTTTGCTCCGACTCAGGCGCACCAATCCCAATCCGGAAGGAGTCGAGTCATGCTTAGCTGGGCCCTAGCATTCTTCATCGTAGCCATCATCGCCGCCATCTTCGGCTTCACCGGCATCGCGGCCGGCGCCGCCGAAATCGCGAAGATCCTGTTCGTCGTGTTCGTCGTGCTGTTCCTCGTCTCGCTCGTCGCGGGATTGCTGAGGAGACCCTGACAGCCGTCCGAGCGTCCGACCTGACTGAATGAAACTGAAAGAACCTGAACTGAAAGCGAGGAGACAACCATGAGCATCAAGCTCTACGGCATCGCCGCCGCCGTGGCGCTCGCCTTCGCGGCGAGCGCCCAGGCGCAGACGCAGACCCAGTCGCAGGCGAAGAGCACCCGCGCCGCGGCCAAGGCGGACGAGGAGCGCATCGAGGCGCAGTACAAGGCCGCGAAGGAGCGCTGCGAAAGCCTCAAGGACAACGCGCAGGACGTGTGCGAGAAGGAAGCCAAGGCGCAGCAGAAGGTCGCCAAGGCGGAGCTCGAGGCGAAGAAGAACCCCTCCGAGCGCAACCAGCGCAAGGTCCAGGAGGCGAAGGCCGAGGGCGAGTACGACGTCGCGAAGGAGAAGTGCGACGACATGAAGGGCAACGAGAAGGACGCCTGCCAGAAGGACGCGAAGGCCAAGTACGAGAGCGCCAAGGCGCAGTACGCCAAGCGCGAAGCGCCGCGGCGCTCCTCCACCGCCGGCGCGACCTCGGGCGCTACGAGCAACAAGTAGCCACCGCCCGGGACGCGGCGCTCCATGCCCAGGGGCCTCTGGAAAGGCGCGATCAGCTTCGGGCTGGTGAACGTGCCGGTCGAGCTCTTCTCCGCGGAGAAGCGCTCGACCGAGCTCGACCTCACCATGCTCGACAAGCGCGACCTCGCGCCCGTGGGCTACAAGCGCTACAACAAGGCCAGCGGGGAAGACGTGCCCTGGAGCGAGATCGTGAAGGGCTACGAGTACGAGGACGGGAAGTACGTCGTGCTCTCGGAGGAGGACTTCCGGCGCGCCAACGTCGAGGCGAGCAAGACGGTGGACATCCAGGCGTTCGTCGACGCCGGCGAAGTGCCCCCGCTCTACTTCGAGACACCCTACTACCTCGCGCCGGGCAAGCGCGGCGAGAAGGCGTACGCCCTGCTGCGCGACGCTTTGAAGAAGGCGGGCAAGATCGGCATCGCGACGGTCGTCATCCGCACGCGCCAGTACCTGGCCGCGCTCATCCCGTACGGCGATGTGCTGCTCATGAACACCATCCGCTATGCCAACGAGCTCCGGCCGGTGGAGGAGCTCGGCATCCCGGAGGCGAGCCTCAAGGGCGCCAAGGTCACCGCCAAGGACATCGACCTCGCGCTGCGCCTCATCGACGACATGATCGACCGCTGGCAGCCGGAGCAGTACAAGGACACCTACCGCGAAGACCTGCTCAAGCGCATCGAGGAGAAGGTGAAGGCCGGCCAGACGAAGGAGATCACGGCGCCGGAAAAGGAAGGCGCGGAGGAGAAGGCAGGCGCGGAAGTCATCGACCTCATGGCGCTGCTGCGCAAGAGCGTCGAGGGCAAGGCGAAGGCCGCTCCGGCCAGGGCGTCGGGCAAGCGCCCGGCGGCGAAGAAGCGACGGGCGGCATAGGGTTTGCATCGAAGGCCGGCCCGGAACGAATCAAGGAACTTCCCATGCGCCTGAGCTCGATCATGACCGGGTCGGTCCAGAGCGTCGCCCCGGGGGCGACGCTCGCGGAAGCGGCGCGCAAGATGGCCTCGCAGGACATCGGCTCGCTGCCGGTGTGCTCCGGGCGCAGCGCCGTCGGCATCATCACCGACCGCGACATCACCGTGCGGGCGGTCGCGCGCGGCCTCGATCCGAACCGAACGAGCGTCCAGGACGTCATGACGCGCGAAGTGCTGTCGTGCCGCGCAGACAGCGACGTCGAGGAAGCCTGCCGGCTGATGGAGCGCAATCACGTGCGCCGCATCGTCGTCACCGACGGCAACGACGCGCCGATCGGCGTCGTCTCGCTGGGCGATATCGCCCTGCGCCTGCGAAGCGAGGGCCCGTGAGACGCCACATCCGCTACGCGGTGGTCGGCCTGGGGCACATCGCGCAGGTCGCAGTCCTTCCCGCGTTTGGCAACGCCCGGCGCAATTCGCGGCTCGTGGCCCTCGTGTCCGGCGATGCGCTCAAGCGCGACGCGCTCTCCCGCAAGTACGACGTGGCGAAGAGCTGCGCCTACGAGGACTACGACGCGCTCATGCGCTCCGGCGACGTGGACGCCGTCTACATAGCGCTGCCCAACAACCTGCACTGCGACTACGCCGTGCGGGCGGCGCGGGCTGGCGTTCACGTGCTATGCGAGAAGCCCATGGCCGTCACCACCGAGGAGTGCGAGCGCATGGCGCGCGCTGCCCGGGATAGCGGGGTGAAGCTGATGGTCGCCTACCGCCTGCACTTCGAGCGCGCCAACCTGGAGGCGGCGGAAGTCGCGCGCTCCGGACGCATCGGCGAGCCTCGCGCATTCACCTCCGTGTTCACCCAGCACGTCGTGCCGCACAACATCCGTGCCCGGCGCGAAACGGGCGGCGGCGTGCTCTACGACATTGGCATCTACTGCATCAACGCGGCGCGCGCGCTGTTCCGCGACGAGCCGCTCGAGGCGCGGGCAATGACGCTCGGCGCGCTGGGCGAAGTCGAGGAGTCGGTTTCGGCGATCCTGCGCTTTCCGAACGAGCGCGTCGCGACCTTCACCTGCGGCTTCGGCGCATCGAAGGTCTCGCATTACCGCCTCATCGGCACGAAAGGCGACCTCGTGGTCGAGCCGGCCTTCGAGTACGCCGGCGCGCTCAAGCACCGGCTGACGCTCGACGGCGATGCGGCCGAGCGGCGATTCGCCAAGCGCGACCAGTTCGCGCCCGAGCTGCTCTACTTCTCCGATTGCGTGCTCCAGAATCGCGACCCCGAGCCCTCGGCGGCCGAGGGCATTGCCGACGTGCGGGTCATCGAGGCCCTCTACCGTGCCGCCGAGAGCGGCCGCGCCGTCGAGCTCGCGCCCTACCAGAAGCACGAGCGCCCTTCGCTCGAGCAGGAAATCCGGCGTCCGCCGATCGACAAGCCCGAGGTCGTGCGCGCGCAGGCACCTTCAGGGGGAAGCTGATGATTGACAGGAACCTTCTCTCCACGATCCTCCTCTGCCTGACGGCCGCCGTCCTGGCAGCCTGCGACGGAGGTTCTTCTTCGGAGCAGCCCAGGAGCCAGGCCTCGAGCGGGGCGACCAAGGCGCTGACAGCGCCCGTGCAAAAGGAGACCGGAGAGGACGCCGAGCTGACCGCGCGCGTCAAGCAAGCGCTCGTGTCCGAAGCCGCGGTCAGCGAAGACATCGAAGTGCGCAGCAACGCGGGCGTGGTGCTGCTGAAGGGCCGCGTCGCGTCCGACGACGAGAAGAAGCGCATCATGGCCGCGGCGCAGAAGGTCCAGGGCGTGAAGTGGGTGCAGAACCAGGTCGCGGTCACGCCGCCCGCCGCGCCTGCCACCCCGCGCTCCGCCCCGCCCTCGGCCGCACCGTCCGCCCCGCCTGCGGCCGCACCGTCCGCCCCACCTGCGGCCGCACCGGCCGCCCCGCCTGCGGCCACACCGGCCGCCCCGGACCCCAAGTGAGGGCGGTCCAATGAGCGAGCCGCTGCCCATCCTGTCCATCATGCCCACCAAGGACGGCGTGTGGAGCGTCAACGAGCGCGGCCCGAGCCGCGCCGCGATCGCGTACTTTCCGAGCAAGCTGGGCGCGCTCAAGCACGCGGTGCGCGTGGCGAAAGCCAAGCGCCACGCCCGCGTGGCGATCCTCGAGAGCGATGGCGCCGTGCGGCTGAGCCGCGACTACGAGACGCCCGCCACCGAAGGCCCCGGCGCCGTGGAGGTGCCGTGACCGCCCGTCGTGGAGTGACCGCGCCCGCCTTTGCCTTCGTCGCGGGCATCTTCTACGTGGCGCTGGGCATCCTTGCCATGCTGTCCTCGCTCGTGCTCCCCGCGGCCGGCACCGTGCAGTACGGCTATTTCCTCGGCCTCTTCCCGGTCAACACACCCCTCAACGCAGTGCACGCCTTCATGGGCATGTGGGGACTTGTCGCCTGGTCCGGCGCGCTGAGCGCTGTCACCTATGGTCGCGCACTGGCGATCGTCACGGGGCTGATGGCGCTGGCCGGTCTCATCCCCGGCCTGCGCGTGCTCTTCGATGTGCTGCCATTGCACGGTCACAACGTCTGGCTTCACGCCGTCACGGCGGCGATCGGCGCGTGGATCGGATGGCGCTCGTTGGCCCGATACGAGCTCGAGCACATCGGCCATTCAAAGGCCCATGCGTCGACAGAGCGACGCCTGGGTGCAGGGGATCGGCGGCGCACGTTCCTTCCCGTGGCGATGGAGCGCCGCCGCGGCGCCCCCGATCGCCGCCAGGCCGAGTTCGGCGGCAGCTCCATACCGGCGGGCTGACCGGCGGAGCGTTTCTTGCCTTTTCCCAGCCATGGCTTCTAGTCCGGCCCGTCTCCTCGGCCGTGCCGCGGTTTCCGGAACCGCGGCGGCCGCAGCTACCGCGATCGTGGCGTCCTGGCTCGGCCGTCGCCACGCCGGCTCCGCCGCCGCGCCGCTGAATGCCACGAGCCATGTCGCGTGGGGAGACCGCGCGGCGCGGCGCGACGGCGCCTCGCTCAAGTACACAGGCGCGGGCTTCGTGCTCAATTTCGGCGCGTGCATCTTCTGGGCGCTCTTCTACGAGGGCCTCGGCCGGCCGGGCCGCCCGCGCACGCGGGCGCTGCGCGACGGAGCGCTCGTCTCCGCCGCGGCCTACGTCACCGACTATCATCTCGTGCCGCGCCGGCTCACGCCCGGCTTCGAGCTGCGGCTTCCGGGCCGCGCGCTCGCGCTCATCTATGCGGCGCTGGGCCTGGGGCTGTGCGCGCGGGACCTCGTGGCGCGCCGCCGCTCGGCCGCGCAGCCGGCGGCGGTGGGAACCGCGCCCCGCACCGAGAAGACGCTTTACGGCTTCGCCGCCGGCGAGGCGGACGTCATGCAGCTTGCGGCGGACGACCTCGCGAGAACGTCACCCAAGAAGGCGGTTCCGTTGAAAGGCAACCGCCCGCCCCCGAACACGCCCTGAATCCTCACCGCCCGGGCTTCTTGCGCGCCTCGCGCGCCAGATCCTCGTCGGTCTTGCCCAGCCGCGCTTCCTCGGCCTGGTCCATCCCGCCGCCCAGCCCCGCCTCGCCGGTGCCCACGACCCGGTCGACATCGCGGTCGGCGTTGACGCGCACGCGCGGATCGTTTCCCGCCGTGAGGTGCTCGCCCGTGCCATAGCGGTCGCTGTTGTCGTCCATGTTGAGGTCACCGACGCTCGGCCCGGCGTCGGCGACGTTATGCCGCCCCGCTTCGCTGTCCTCGTTGGTGCCGCGGTCGAGGTTCAGCCTGTCGGCCTCGGTGAGGCCGGGTCCCGCCATGTCCGAGCCGCTGTCCGAGGAGTCGCTCGGCCCGAGCGACCTGGTGTCGTGGCCCTTGGGCATCTTGCGTCCGCGTCCCGAGGTGGGGAAGTTGTCAGGGTCCAGCGTGCTCGAGCCTGCCATGGTGCTCTCCTTGAAAAAGATTCCGCTTCTGCTCGACGGCATCGCCGCAATCGCTGTTCCCGCCGCGCGGTGGGGGCAGGGCGGCCCGCGCTCGGGAACACGACTTGCACCCGGTCGCGTGAACTCCCGGAGGCCTCCATGAAGCGCAATTCAGGCATGTCCCTCATCAGCGCGCTCGCTGCCGGCGCGATCGCCACCTATTTCCTCGACTCCTACCAGGGACGCAGGCGCCGGGCCGCCGCGCGCGACATCCTCGCCAACCGGCTGCGCCGGCTCAACGATGCGCGCCGCGTGGCCGCACTCGATGCGCGCAACCGACTGCAAGGCGCGCTCGGCAAGCTGCGCGAGCGCATGGCGCCCGAGCGCGAGGTCGCCGACGACGTGCTCGCCGCGCGCGTGCGCAGCCGCCTCGGGCGCGCGGTGTCGCATCCCGGGGCGCTGGAGGTGCGCGCCGACTCCGGCGTCATCATCCTGCAGGGACCCATCCTGAAGAGCGAGGTCGCCGCCGCGATGCGCGCGGCCACCACCACGCGGGGCGTGCGCCATGTCGTGGATGAGCTGCAGGTGCACGAGCAGGCGGGCGGCGTGCCCGCGCTGCAGGGAGGCACGCCGCGAGGCGCCCGCGGTTTCAACGGCGGCGGCCTGGACGTCCCGGACATCGCGCAGAGCCATTGGGCGCCGTCCACGCGGTTCCTCGTCGGCGCAGGCGGGGCAACGCTCGCGCTACTCGCCCTCACGCGGCGCGGGCTCGCCTCCCCGCTCCTGATCGCCGGCGGCGCCGCGCTGCTCGCCCGCGCAGTGACCAACCGCCACCTCGGCGAGCTCGTCGGTGGCGAGGGCCGCGGGATCGAGTTCAGCAAGATCCTGCACTTCGACGTGCCGGTCGAGCGCCTCTACGCATTCTGGAGCGACTTCGAGAACTTCCCGCGCTTCATGCGCAACGTGCGCTCGGTCCGGCGCAACCCCGACGGCACCTGGCGGTGGGAGGTCGCCGGTCCGCTGGGCACCACCGTCGCCTGGAACTCGCGCGTGACCGAACAGGTCGCCAACGAGCGCATCGGGTGGCAGACCGCGCCGGGCAGCAGCGTGCAGCACGCCGGGCGCGTGCGCTTCGAGCCCGAAGGCAGCGGCACGCGGCTGCACATCCACATGTCCTACAGGCCGGTCGCAGGCGCGCTGGGCCATGCCGTGGCGACGCTCTTCGGCGCCGATCCGCAAACCGAGATGGATCAGGACCTCATGCGCCTCAAGGGGTTCTTCCACGCCGGCAAGCCGGCCCACGATGCTGCGCGCCCGGCCCTCTAGAAACGAATAGCTCCAGGGACTAGATCAGTGTCAGACAACTGTCTGACACTGATTATGTAGAGGACAACCACAGGCTTCAGGCGGCCTGGCGCGACGGGACACTGGCGACGCGATTTCGCCCGCTGCCCTTGGCCTCGTAGAGCGCGCGGTCGGCCTGCGCGAGCAGCCCATCGAGCGACTGTCCGGGAGCCAGGGCGGAGACGCCGATGCTCACGGTAATGGCCAGCGGCTCGGCGCTCTGGTCGGTCGGAACGGGCGTGCGCGCCACGGCCTCCCGTATGCGCTCCGCGGTGGTCAACGCCTCGCCATGCGCGGTCTCCGGCAGGATGATGGCGAACTCCTCGCCGCCGATGCGGGCGCAGGTATCGGTGGCGCGCGTATGCACCGACAGGTTCACCGCGAGGAACTCCAGCAGATCGTCGCCTGCCGCATGCCCATGGCGATCGTTCACCGCCTTGAAGTTGTCGAGATCGATCATCAGCAGGGCGAGCGGCCGGCCGTGGCGGGTGGCAAGGCGCACCGCCTCCTCGCCGCGGCGCATGAAGTAGCGCCGGTTGCCCAGGCCCGTCAGCTCGTCGCGCGTGGCGAGCTCCATCAGCTTGCGCTGCGACTCGAAGAGGCGCCGCAGCAGCCGGTCGTACTCGCGGTGCGCGAAGAGGGCGATGCCGAACGCCGGCCAGATCATGGCGTTGAAGGCAAGAAGCGGAAAGCCGGGTGCCATCCCGGCCAGCGCCTGCAGGTTCGGCACGAGCGGCACGATGAGGAGCGAGACGATGTTTTCCCGCAGCGAGAACGGCAGCATGACCAGCGGCAGCAGGAGGTAGACGAAGAGGAAGGCGGGAAAGCTGGCCGCGTAGCCGGCTCCGAGACGAGTCCAGATCTCGAGCACGGCGAAACCCACCACCAGGATCGACACGTACCCGCTCGCCAGGACGAGGCCCCGCCTCGCGTTGAAGGTGAAGCTCGCCGCGTAGACCAGCGCGCCGGCCGCCACGAGCAGGCGCAGCTCCAGCGTCTGCCAGACCATGGCCGGGTTCTGCACCCAGTCGCGCACCCAAAGGCCGAGCACGAGAAGCGCGCCGGCAGCGCTGACATTGCGCGAGATGCGCCCGTATTCCCGGAACCTCGCCGCCAGGTACTCGGCTTCTGCTGCTTGAGTCGCGGCGCCCATGGTCGCGCCGCATCATACCGGAGCAGGACGCTACGCGGGCGGCCGTCCTGCGCTCATGCCGCCCGCCGCGCCGGCACGCTCGCCACCCGGTTGCGGCCCGAGCGCTTCGCCTCGTAGAGCGCGCGGTCGGCCTCCTCGAGCAGCGCGTCGAGCGACTGCCCGGGCGCCAGCGTCGCCGCACCGATGCTCACGGTGATGGCGATCGGCTCTGCGCTCTGGTCGGTCGGCACGGGCGTGCGCGCGACGGCTTCGCGGATGCGCTCGGCGCTCGCCAGCGCCTCGGGGAGGGCCGTCTCGGGCAGCACGATGGCGAACTCCTCGCCGCCGATGCGCCCGCAGGTATCGGTGCTGCGCGAATGCAGCGAGAGGCTCACCGCGAGGAACTTCAGCACGTCGTCGCCGGCGGCGTGTCCGAAGCGATCGTTCACCTGCTTGAACTTGTCGAGGTCGATCATCAGCAGGGACAGCGGCCTGTGATGCCGCGCGGCGAGCCGCAGCGCCTCCTCGCCCCGCTGCACGAAATAGCGGCGGTTCCCCAGGCCTGTCAGCTCGTCGCGCGTGGCGAGCTCCATGAGCCTCGCCTGCGAATCGAAGACCCGGCGCAGCAGCCGGTCGTACTCGCTGTAGGCGTACAGCGCGATGGCGAACGCGGGCCAGACCATGGCGTTGAAGCTGAGCACCGGGAACTCCGGCGCAAGCCCGGTCGCCGCCTGCAGGTTCGGCACGAGGGGCACGATGGCCAGCGCAAGCGCGCTCTCCCGGAAGGAGAACGGCATCATGATGAGCGGGAGGATGAGGTAGATGTACAGGTAGCCCGGGAAGCTCGCCAGGTAGCCCGCACCCAGCCGCGTCCAGATCTCCAGTACCGCGAACTCGACCGTGAAGATCGCCGCGTAGCCGCTGGCGAGGATGAGCCCGCGGCGCGCCGTCGTCGTCAGGCTCGCGGCATAGAGTGCCGCCCCGCCGGCCATGAGCAGCCGCAGGTCGAGCGTCTGGTGGGCGAGCACCGGGTTGTAGACCCAGTCGCGCAGCCACAACCCCAGCGCGAGCAGCGCGCCCGCCGCGCTGACATTGCGCGAGATGCGCGAGTACTCGCGAAACCGGGCCGCGAGGTACCCGGCCTCGGCAGCGGCAGTGGCGGAACCCATGGAAATGTCGTTCTCTCCCCCCGAAGTGCGGCGCATCTTACCGGATGGCACTCCCAGGCGCCGTGCGCATTTGCACGTCCTGGGACCAGAACGTTATTTGACCTAAATCATGCCCCCGGCCGGCGCTTTGGGTAGCGTGCGGCCGTGGAGCGCCTGTTCGAACGAATGAAGACGCTGCGCGCCTTCGAGCGCCGGCACCTCGGTTTCCTCTCGACGCCGGAGGACCACGATCTCGTGTGCGAGATCGGCTATCACCAGGCGCAGGGCAAGCCGCTCACGGTGAAGCAGATCTTCCTGCTGGGCCTGGGCTCGGTGGCGACCATGCAGCGACGCCTCGCGCGGCTGCGCGAGCTCGGCGTCATCGAGCAGCGCCGCTGCGAGCAGGACCGTCGCTCGGTGGAAGTGAGGATCTCGCCGAAGGCGCTGAAGCTGTTCGCGCAGTACGACGAGCTGCTGGACCGGCGCTAGGACGCGCCGGGATGACGCGAGGCGGTCAGCCCGCCTTGATCGGCGGCGGCGTGTTCTTCTCGTCCAGGCGCTTGATGAGGCCGTCGATGCCGTCCTGCTTCACCACCGCGTCGAACTCCGTGCGGTAGGTCAGCACGAGGCTCACGCCCTCGACGGTGATGTCGTAGATCTTCCAGCCCTGGGACGTCTTGCGCGCCTGGAAGTCGATCGGCAGGGGCTTGCCGCCTGCGCGCATGAACTGCGTGCGCACGGTGGCATCCTCCGGATCCTGCTTGCCGCGCGAGGGCAGCACCTTGAGCGTCTGGCCCTGGTAGCCGGAGATCGCATTGGAATACGTGCGCACGAGCATGCTGCGGAACTCGTCGACGAGCTTCTTGCGCTGCTCGGGCGATGCCTGGCGCCAGGAGCGCCCCACGGCAAGGCGCGTGGCCTCCTGGAAGTCGACGTGCGGCAGCACCTTCTCCTCGGCGAGCTTGAGCGCCTTCTGCTTGTCGCCCGCGGCAAGCTGCTTGTCGCTCTTCACCGCGGCCAGCACTTCGTCCGTCACCTTCTGGACGAGCTGCTCGGGCCCCGTGTCCTGCGCGAGGACGGGGTTCCCCAGGAATCCCATCCAGCCGAGAAAAAGAATGAACCTGAAATGCCTGAAGCTCATGCAGTCGCCCTTTCCTTCGGTGCGCCGGTACCCTTGAACATACCCGGTTCCAGGGCGTGGCGCTCGAGCAGGCGGTAGAACTCCGTGCGGTTGCGCCCCGCCAGGCGCGCAGCCTTGGTCACGTTGCCCGCCGTGATCTTCAGGATGCGCACCAGGTAGTCGCGCTCGAAGGCCTTCCTCGCCTCGTCCAGCGGCGTGAGCGCCGTGTCCGGCGCATCCAGCGCCTGGCGCACCAGCGACTCCGGGATCACCTCGGTGGCCGCCAGCGCCACCGCCTGCTCGATCACGTTCAGCAGCTGCCTCACGTTGCCCGGCCACGGCGCCGACACCAGCAGCTGCATCGCCTCCGGCGAGAACGCCAGGTGCCCCCGCCGGTAGCGCTCGGCAAGCCTCGTCAGGAAGTGATTGGCCAGCAGCGGGATGTCCTCCCGGCGCTCCGAGAGCGCAGGGATCGTGAGCTTCACCACGTTCAGCCGGTAGTACAGGTCCTCCCTGAACTCCCCGGAGGCAATCCTCTCCTCCAGCTTGCGGTGCGTGGCCGAGATCACCCGAACGTCCACATCAAAGCTCTCGTGCGAGCCCACCGGGCGGATCCTTCGCTCTTCGAGCGCCCTGAGCAGCTTGACCTGCAAGGGCAGCGGCATGTCGCCCACCTCGTCCAGGAAGAGCGTGCCGCCCTGCGCCGCCTGGAACAGGCCCCGCCGGTCCGACACCGCCCCCGTGAACGAGCCCTTCTTGTGCCCGAAGAGCTCCGACTCGAGCAGCCCCTCCGGGATCGCCCCGCAGTTGACCGCCACGAACGGCGCCTGCGAGCGCGGGCTCGCCCGGTGGATCGCCCGCGCCAGGAGCTCCTTGCCCGTGCCCGACTGGCCGAAGATGCACACCGAGGCGTCCGAGGCCGCCACGCGCCGCGCCTGCGCCAGGAGATCCTCCAT
>Ga0105101_10000830_pt1 | contig 13161 bp, 10 predicted proteins | sample PPLLak21cMay2015_2_FD_87037 | JGI IMG/M metagenome (GOLD analysis project Ga0105101, IMG submission 87037) | Freshwater sediment microbial communities from Prairie Pothole Lake near Jamestown, North Dakota, USA - PPLs Lake P8 Core (1) Depth... | ecosystem: Environmental > Aquatic > Freshwater >... | reverse complement strand
TGGCGAGCGTCTGCCCGGTGCGCATGCTCATCAGATAGCCGACCACGGTGGTGGTTCCGATGTCCACCGCCATCCCATAGCTGTCGTTCACGTAGCCCTGCTCGACATCCAGCACCTGTTTGCTGTCCCAAACGGTGACGGTGACGTCCCATGCCGCTTCACGAAGCACTTCTGGCAGCTTCTGCAACACCGGCTGGTCTATCTCCAGTCCCTTTAGGTGATACACTTCCACCAACTCGTTCAGCAGGCGTTGGGCGTCTCCGGTGGGATCCTCCGCGTTGGGCGCCGTCATAGCGACGTGGTACTTCCTGACGACAGGGCTCAACTCAAAAGGAATCCCTTCCCCTTCAGCCACGACGATGGCCTCGTCAGCCAGACTCTCTCTGGGCACCATAACCGACAGAGGCCCCTGAATGGCGGCGGTACAGGCGAGCCGACAGTGGGAGGCGAGTTGACTGCCCAGGAGTCTTCTCTCCTTCTCTGTGGGCGATGAGAGTCCGCCCTCCCCCTGCTCGATCATGATGCGGCATTTGCCGCAGGTCCCTTTCCCCCCACAATCGGAGCGAAGACCTATGCCCAGCCCCCGGGCCGCCTCCAGCACCGTTTTTCTCTCCTCGACCTGCCCGCGTTTGCCGCTGGGGTGGAAGAGGACCTCGTGCTTCATGCGCCTCACTATGATACACCCAAAGGTCAGAACTCCACGGGCAGGGCCTATTCGCAAACCGGAGTTCGCTGCGGAGCGCAAGGTGGCGCTCGCCTGACAGTCGAGCCGGGTTCTCAGCCCGTGGGTATCTACGTCCCTAACTTGCCGGCGCGGAAGGCCCTGAAGTACCCCTTGCAGTAGGGGTCCTTCCCTGCGAGGGCCTCGGCTGCTATAAGGCTGGCCATCATGGCCTTATCGCGCACATCTATCATCACAGCGTCCACGCCCATGGCTGCGGCCATGGCCATGGTGGCAAAGGTCCGATTGAGCAGCCGGCGGTTGGGCATGCCGAAGCTCACGTTGCTGGCAATACACATGATGCGGACACCCGGCAGGTCCTGACGAATGAGCCGCAGAGTCTGCAGAGTGATCTTCGCTGCCTGGTCGCTGGTGCCCATGCCGAGGGTCAAAGGGTCAAGGTAGATATCCTCGAGCTTCAAACCGGCCGCTTGCGCCCGGTCCAGTACGATACGGGCCAGCTTCAGCCTGGCCTCCGAGGTTTGGGGAATCCCTTCGTCTCCCAGACAGAGGGCGATCACGCTGCAGTCATGACTGGCTACCAGAGGCAGCACGGTATCCAGCTTCTGCTTCTCGGCACTGATCGAATTGACCATCGGACGGCCCTTCTTGTGTATGTACAAGGCAGCTTCCAAAGCCTTGGGATCGGCGCTGTCGATCAAGAGTGGTACCGATACCGTATCCTGGACAACACCCACGAGCCAGGCTAGGTCCTCGACTTCATTGGCGCCGGCAACCCCGGCGTTGACATCCAGCATCTGGGCGCCAGCTTCAACCTGGTCCACTGCCAGCTTCCGGACGAATTCCACATCTTTGGATTTGACGGCCTCCCCCACCTTGGGGATGGTGCCGTTGAGCGATTCCCCCACGATCAGCATGGGTTTCGGTCTCCTTTCCACACGCTACGGAGCCGCTGCCAACTCTAGTACTTGAAAGGAATCCCAGCCTGGCGCAAATCCTTCTTGGCTTCGGCATATAGCTGCTTGAATTCGTCCAATGGTTCCACCTTCCCCACGTCGTAACACTCAGGGAAGGTCTTGCCTTTCTCCCCTTTCATCGCCTGCTGCATCAGCATACTCACCACGTTGCCGACGATTCGGTTGGCCTCCTTGCGATCATCGACGCCAGCCGCAGCCATGGCCGTCTCACATATTATCTTCCCCTCCATGCCGGTGGAGCCATTCACGATGGTACCCATCCCGGACTCGCCAAAGCTCACGACCGCAGCGCCGGCGACCGATGGGGCAAAGGCCATCAGGGCGTTCTCAATAAGTGACGCCTTGGTGGCTGCTTTGAACACCGCGCCCGCCGTGCAGACGAGGCAGATTTCCATGTTCCGCGTCTTTGCCAGGAACTTCAAAGCCTCTGTTGGCAGCACCGGCTTGTAGCTCTTTATGGCCCCCGTTGGTATGGTGGCGCTGTAGAGAAGATTGCCGTTGGTGAAGCTCATGAGAGCGAGCTCACCGGCGATGGTCTTGATTGCGGTCTCGATGGGATCCCTGGCAAATGCCCCCATAACCACGAAGGCCATGCCCCAAACCTCAATGCCTTGTTCCTGGGCAAATGCCGCGATGTTCAGATGATGCCAGCCTATTTTGAGGCCGGGGTAGACCTGGATTGGGATCAACGAGTTGGTAGCCCTGTATCCACCGGGAGCGTAAGCGGCTATGATCCCGGGGTCGTTCATGGCGGACATCGGGACTTCGCCCAGCGGCATCCCTGGCTTCCCCGCCCAGCGAGCTACTTCCTGCAACAGTCTAGCCTCTTGCATAGCCAAGACCACTTCTGCCGGTGTGGCCGCAAGGTTCTTGAAACCCCTGGCAGTGGTCAGGCAGCCAGGAACAATCCCCTGGACCTCCGGCAGCTTGGCGTAGGAGAGGTGAAGAGGAACGTAGTACTCCTCCGTGATAGGGACACCTGCCGGCCCCGGCATCCTCACCGGCAGACTCTTGTCGCCGAAGTGGCGGGCCCTGATGGTCACCATATCCTTGCCTTCGCCGATGTTGAACTCGGGCTTCCTCGTGTGAGCCGTCTCGATCAGCTCTGCCCGGCTGAACTGGAGCACCCGGCTCGTATCGTTGTTGTAGAGTCCGACCTCCGCGCCATAGTCAATGGCCGCCTCAAAAACAGCATCGGCTACATCCGGCGGGGGTATGACCTCATCGAGATTGAGCTTGATGTTGAGTTTCGCTGAAGCCTCGCGCAGCTTGACCTGCAGTTTCTTGTTGAACTCCTTGACATCCATGAGAGGGCCCTTCTGGCACCTCTCCATCGCCTCAAGTACACTTATCACTTGCCGGCCCCTTTCTTCTCCACCAGTTGGTCTATGACCGCGACGGCTTGCACTGCGTCCACCCCCCAGCCGTCGGCACCAATCTGAGTGGCCCACTTCTGAGTGGTGGCGCCGCCGCCGACAACCACGATGTACTTGTCCCTCAGTCCAAGTTCCTTCAGGTTCTGTATCACCTCTCCCTGAGCCGGTATGGTAGACAGCAGCAACGCGGATAGTCCAATCACGTCGGCCTCAACCTCTTTGGCCTTGTTGATGATGTTCATCGCAGGATTGTCCATTCCCATATCATGCACCTTGTAGCCGTTAAGGGATAGCTGCATGATAACCAGATTCTTGCCGATATCGTGCAGGTCCCCTTTCACGGTGGCCATCACGACGGTTCCCTTAGGCTTGCTTTGATCCGTAGTCAGTCTCGGCTTGACCAAGGGCAGCAGTTTCTCCGCCAGTTCGGCGCCCTCTTGAAGCTCGAGCAGGAAGTATTCTCCCTTGCCAAACTTATCCCCAACAGCCTTGATACCCTTTACGATGCCTTCCTGGAGTATCTCCCACGGATTGGCCCCTTCGTTGAGTGCCTTCATGACGAGTTCCTCAGCCTTGGCTCCCTCTAGCTGCTCAATCGCCTCAGCAATCTCCTTTGTTGACACGTCGCCATCTCCTCCTCATGGTATTCGCGGGTTCGCCTTAGCACAGCTTGAACCATGAAAGTACCCGTGGCCTTTGCCGGCGGGTACTTCCCTTCCATGACAAGTGACTCCCCAGTTCCTGAAGAGACCCGCTTCTTGCCTTTGAGTGATGCAGGGACTCTCCTATTCAATCGTCCAGGGAAGGCTGTCCTTTGCCGAGCAGAGCTATCCGGCGCCAGTTTCGATGTGTCTCTCCGCGCCGTGAACTCCGTCAGTCCCTCCTGGCCTAATCCTCTATCTTGAACTCCCAACTGCAGGCGGGCTCGCTGGGGTCCCTTCGAGGGGGCAGCTTCAGATTAGTACACTTCATCTTGGGGTTGAAGTGCCTGGCGGTATCAGCAAACGCCCACACATCTATGCCGCACGCCGTGTCCTGCAACTCCTTCTTCCCGTATTTCTCAAAATGCTTCAATGCCCGGCAGTTGGTGATGGTGTATATGCCGTGGTTCTTGTTCTTCAACTCAAACTTCATTTCCAGGACCCCTACCGAATCCGGTATGGTCTGATAGACCTTGAAGAGGGCTTCGACGTCATTCCCGTGGATATTCAGCGCCTCCTGGATCGCCGGAATCTCTTTCCAGGTCATCTTCTCCCAGATCTCGCGGTCCAGCTTGCCAGCCGTCGCCTCGTCGTATTTCTCCTTGATGAGGGTATACCAGAGCCCATCAATCATCACGAAGCACCGGCTTGTCGCCTCCCAGGCCCGCACCAGCGCCTCTTTGGAGAAATCACTTCTCTTCAGATCCGGTATGAACGGCCCGCTGTAGTCCTTTAGATCTCTCACTCTGACCTCCTTCCGTCAGTTAACAGCAGTCTCTAACTTTGCCTTGCCTGATTCCGCAAAGCCATAAACCCACTCTGTCGTTTGTGACGGAGCAGTCACCGATTGCAGGATAGGACTTTGCGGCGCTGCTGAGTATGGTGTCCGTCCCGTTCTGTAGTCCCTGGTTCCCAAGATGACTTCTGGAGAAAGCCCCACGCACAATGGGGTATGCCTGATTTACACTAACCGGGCAGTGGTGTCAAACTGGAAACGCCCGCAAGGAAGCGACGGGGTCTTGGCTTTGATGCTTTCTTTTGGCCGATGCTATACTGGGTGACCGAGAAGCCGACGAAGATGAACGGCCCGCTGTAGTCCCTTAGATATCGTTCTCTGACCTCCTTTTGTTCGGAGGGCTCCGCCGGTGCCTTCCTTGACCAGAAATTCGCAGGAGAGACTATGAAGATAAAAAACGGGATGATGGGAGGTGGGGTACTAGATGGCAAGGCCGACAAGGTCAAGCTCAACGGCGACTATATGATCCTGAATTGCCATACTGAAGGGAAAGCAGAGTGGACCGTGCAGGTGGCGTTAGATCACCGCGACATTACGACTCTGATCAAGAACATGGCTCTGAGTTCGGTCCCCCTATTCCTGATCACGGGATTCAGATCACGGAAGAACCCCAAACCGCCGGTGGAGTTTTAGAGTATGAAACTGAGAATAGCGTCACCTGAGCTCGGCAAGATCGACGCAGATGGGAAGATGGGCAAGCTGAAGGTATCGGGCGACTATGTTGTGGTCAATGTAGCAGTTGAAACCAAGACTGATTTCGATTTGGATACCAAGCTGGCTCTGGATCATAAGGACCTCTTGCAGTTAATGGGGCTTTTTGTTAAGAACAAGATTCTGGTATTTCTGATTAAAGGCATAAAGAACAGGAACAAGCCGAGACCATTACCCAAGAAGTGGTAGGCGGACGAATCCACGTAGAGATTGGCTTCATTCCCGGTGAATCGGCCTCTGAGGTACGAAGGTCCTTGATATCGTCAGATCCCAGTTGAGGACTGCGATTTTGAGGGCGACATCGCATACTTGACAAGAGAAGTGAATCTGGAGGGGAGAAGACCGATGTTCGATCATATATTTCGCCCCGGCAAGATAGGGAATCTGGAGATCAAGAACAGGCTTGTGAAACCAGCACAGCACCTGGGTACCGCCAATTACAAGACGGGTTTCATAACTGAGAAGCAACTGAACTACTATCGTAACTGGGCCAAGGGAGGCGTGGGGCTGGTGATTGTAGAAATGGCCGCTATCGATTACGTAGGTGCGGCAGAACTCCCAGGCATGATAATGATAGGCAGCGATGAGACTATCCCCGGGTTAACAGGTCTGGCAAAGGTGCTCAAGGAAAACGGCGCCAGCGCCGGCATACAGGTGTGCCATGGTGGCGGGTGCAAGCTAGGCCAGCCCAGTTTCGGCCCCTCGAAGTTTCCCTATTTGAATATCATGGGCATGAAGCAGGACTGTGAAGAGATGACCGAAGCACAGATCGAGGAGGTTATTCAGAACTACGGCCAGGCAGCGCTCAGAGCCAAGAAAGCCGGCTTCGAAATGGTCGAGATCCATATGGCCCACGGCTATCTGCCTGATGCGTTCTACTCTCCGAAATACAACCTGCGCACAGATCAATGGGGCGGCAGTTTGGAGAAGCGGATGAGATTCCCCATCGAAGTCCTGAAGAGTGTGAAGAAGAATGTAGGCAGCGATTTCCCCGTTAGCTGCAGAATCAGCGGTACTGAATGGGAAGAGGGCGGTATAACTCTGGCAGAGTCCATACCATTTGCCCAAGCTTTGGAGAAAGCCGGAGCGGAGGCTATCAACGTGTCGTCTGCCGGAGCCTTCACCCATTACAGGATAATTATCCCTATATACTATCCCCGCGGCACCAATGTCTTCCTGGCTGAGGAGATTAAGAGGTCGGGCGGAATAAAGGTCCCCGTTATATGCAACGGGGGAATAACCGTACCAGAGCTGGCAGAGGAGATACTAGCCACAGGCAAAGCAGACTTCGTTGCCATCGGCAGGCCTTTGTGGGCGGATCCTGAGTGGCCCAACAAGGCCCGGGAAGGCAGGGTCAATGAGATTCGGCCCTGCGTCAGACAGAATATCAGCTGTGGCGGTGCTGCCGTGATGAAGTCAGGAGTATTCACCTGCTCTGTGAACCCTGAGTTCCAGACGAAATACGAGGGAACTCTGGACAAGACGACGAGCCCCAAGAATGTGGCCGTAATCGGGGCCGGACCGGGTGGACTGCAAGCCGCATGGGTAGCAGCTACCAAGGGGCACAAAGTGACGCTATACGAGAAGAGAGACGTGCTAGGGGGCAATTTGGTTGAGGATGCCGTTCCCGCGTTCAGAGTCGATAAGGCGCGCCTGCTCTCCCATTTCCGGCATGAAATGAAGAGGCTGGGCGTTAATGTAAGACACGAAGAGGCTACTGCTGACACCATACAAAAGGGCAAATACGATGCCGTAGTTGTGGCCACCGGCTCCAAGAGAAGCAAGCCCAAGATCAAGGGGATTGACAAGCCCATCGCGATCGATTTCGTGGAGGCCCTGCAGGGCAAGATGAAAGGCAACAACATTGTGATACTGGCGACCGATTACGAGATACGTTGTGTGGACGTTGCCTTCTATGCCAACGAGTTGAACAAGAGAGCTACCCTGCTCTTCACACAGGAGAACGTGACGCAACTGGCCACGGATATGGGAGCCGCCGAGTCCGGCATGCAGAGCCAGGCAATCATGGATGTATTGCCCAAGACTCCCAACATAAGCATGCAACTGGGCGTGGAGCCTGTGGAGATAACAGACCGCGGCGTGGTTGTGGTAAGAAAAGGCAAGAAGGAGACCATCCCTGCCGATACCGTGGTCTACGTTCCGGAGTTTGTATCCAATGATGAAATAGCCAATGCCCTCGAGAAGAAGGGTGTGAAAGCGGCGAAGGTCGGAGATTGCGTAGAGCCCATGCGGTTGATGTGTTACGCAATTCACGAAGGACACGCTGCGGCCAAGAAGCTCTAGCAGCGTTTGAGATTAAGGATGGATTCACGCGGGCACATCAGCAGCCCGTGTGGGCCTCTGTGTCATGCCAGCAGACAGCAGGACCTATCTGCTAAACCTCTACGCTACCAGCGTTGAATTCCCTCTGGCAGTATATGTCGTCCGCGCCATGGCGCGGACGGGATTTACGAGGGGGGGGACTCACTCCCTGGGCTGAAACGCCTCCCTCGCCTTCTTGGTGGCCCACCGCGTCCACTCCACCAGCGAATCGGGTTCCTCTTTGCCCTTCTCCTCCCAGAGCTTGGGCAGCCCCATGTCCGTGGCCATGATCTTGTAGCAGTTGTAGGCTGCCTCACAGCTGGCATTAGAGCCAAGGTGCCAGTAGCCTCCGGTGCAGAAGAGGTTCTTCACCGGCGTTCTGTGGTTGGCCAGTTCCGGACAAGGCCTGTTCCCAGCGCGCTGGAAGACAGACTGGTCACAGCCTGAGAAGTTGCCATGCGGCGCCAAGTTCTTCAGGCGCAGGTTGTCCAATGGGGAATTGGTGTCAACGCCGATGATGGTGTCCCAGTTGATGTTGGGCGCGTAGTCGCCCCAGACGCGGATCAGATTCTCGGCAAACTCCTCTTTGAGTTTCAGGTACTCCTTCTCCGGCATGTCGGTGGCTTGGGGCCCCTGCATCTCGCACTGGGCCGAATGCATCCCGGGCGGCGCGTAGGCCGGATCTGCCAGACTGTGACACCAGATGACCGGGTTGTATTCCTCTACCGGAGGCAGCTTGCCCATATTGGCGTAGTAGCATTCGTTGGCGATGTGTTTCAGGTCGGCGCTCGTGGCCAAGCCGAGCCACTCGCACTTGTTGATGTCAGGATTGAACGAAGACGCTTTGTAGTTGGCCGCCTGCCTGAGGGCAAAAGTGTACCACAGCAGATTGCCTATGTTGTTGAATGACAGCTTGTCGACTCGCCGGGCTATCTTCTCTCCAATGACATCTCTGCCCATGAACTCCACCAACTGCATGGGGCTCAGTCCGGCGCTGATAACGACCTTCCTGGCATTGACCACGCTGCCATCGGCCAGGCGGATACCTTTGGCCACCCCGTTTTCGATGATGAACTTGACCACCTCGGCATGAGTGTAGAACTTGACGCCATTCTGCACCAGTATCTGGTGGCAGGCATGGGCTACCTGGTGGGTTCCTCCTCTGGCATAGCCTATGTCCGGCAGAGTCCCTATCATCCCCATAGTCTCTCCACCCTGCATAGGATCGTTGGGGTTGCGGGCTCCCGAGACTATGAACCGGCACAGGACATACTGTGCCTCCAGGCTATCGAAGAACTCCCGTGAGGCGCGTATCGGGCTGGACGACAGGAGCAGAGAGTCAGGTTCGAAGCCCGCTTCCAGAGCTTTCGGATACACGGCTATCTGTCTGTTCATGCACTCCGGCCTCGTCGCGTACCATTCCGGAGGTTGGAAAATGTTGTCAACCTGGACCCTCTGAACCTCGTCTCCCTGGGCCAGCGCCTGAGCCCTGAGCCACAAATCCGCATCCTTCTGGGAGAATCGGGCAATCTCTTTGGCGGTCTTTTCCTGGGTTGGATCGCTCTTCCTGCTGTATATGGTCAGACACTTGCCATTGTCCTTGAAGATCGCACCGGTAGAAGCCAGATACTCGTCGTACTGGCCGCCGTATTCCCAGAACTCAGGGAAATCGCGGAATAGAGGCGCCCAGTACCAGGGCAGCATCAAGGTGGCGTGAGTGTTGCCGCGGAAGCCCGGCGCCGCCGTCTCCTCAGTGGCGAGTCCGCCACCAATCTCATGCCTTCTTTCGAATATGCCCACGCTCATGCCAGCGTACTTGGCTAGGTACATGGCCAGCATCAGACCTTTGTTTCCCCCACCGCAAACGACTGCATCAAATGTCAAATCTGCCATCACAAACTCCTTCCTAAATGCTGAGAGTCAAGGTACGCCGCATGATCAAGCGGCCGATTCTCCACCAGGATCTCGGCTCTTCCTGCGATCTTGATGAGACTGCCTGTCTCGTTGAGTGTATCGACATCAACCCTGCTCTACCACATGTGATGGGATGCCATGTACCGCTGGACCGTTTCAGCCGCTTTCATGCCTGATTCCACAGCCGCGTGCATGCCCAGCCCCTGGCAGCCGGCATCGAAACCGGCGTAGTATAGTCCTCTGATCGGGGACTTGGGCGATGGTTTGTGCTTGCCGCACTGCCCTGCTATCTGCGCCAGACCGAAGCACTCTCCACCCTGTCCGGGCATTACCTGGTCCCTGACCAAAGCGGCGACTTGGCCTGGGCCAAAGTACTCCCTCTCCACGATATGAGGCACAACCCACGGCCACAACTCAGCCACCTTCTTCTCTAGGGCGTCCCATAAGGGCTTCATCTTCATCTTCGGGTCGGAGGGGCAGGTCCCGCCGATCCAGGCAAACTGCTTGCCCTTGGGAGCCATGCCGGGACAGAGTGAATTGGTCCCCATGTACACGTAGAAATCGTCAGGAAACCAGCCGGATTCCTCTTTCTTCAAATCCTCCAGCGTCAGTACTGTCTTGTCAGAGCAGTACAGGTAAACCGGGTACTCCAGAACCGGCTTGTCAAGGAAGTAGCGCGCCCCGAAGAACCCCCAGTCCGGAACCAGGTCTTTGATGTAGTTCACGTAGCTCGTGTCGAAGTGTTCCTCTCCCACCAACTTGAGCACCGTTGGATGGATTCCAGCACTGCTGATCACGATGGGGGCGTGGAAAGCTCCCTTGCTGGTGAACACCCCGGTGACCTGGCCGTCTTGCACGTCGATCCGCTCCACCTTGGTCTTCAGAAGGACGTCCCCACCATTGTCCTGCACTGACTGAGCCAGAGCTTCGGACAATCGGCCCAGACCGCCTTTTATGTAGAACCCGCCTCCACCCAACGCCGTGACCTGAGCGATTCTTATGAACTCAGAAGCGCTGCCGGCATCAATGGGAACCTCCATGGTGCCTTCGCATCGTATGGTAGCGAGGAAGGTGTACACCCCTGGCGGTATCTTGTAGCGGCCGAGCCAGTCCTGGAGTGTTGCATCGTCCAGATCAGCAACATCGTGAGGACTCAGCGCCAACATGTCGCCCATGCAGCGCATGACTTCCGGCAGGTCCTTCTCCGTCACGCCAGCCCAGGCGAGGATGCTATTGAGCAGCGTCACGGGATCCTCGAGCCCCTTCTGGCCCGGGAGGATCACGTTTCTCATTTCTCCCGATGAATCCTTGTAGTAGGCACTTGCCAGGTAATCCGGCAGCCAGACCTGCACCTGTTCTTCCAGGCCCAGTTGTTTGATCAGCTTCTGGAACGATCCGTCACGAGCGGGGCCCGCACAAATCGGCCAGTACTCATAGCGGAACCCGTTCTTGGAGACGGTCATAGTCTTGCCGCCGGCCTGAGAGTTCTTCTCCAGCAGCAGCACCTTGAGGCCTGCTTTGGCCAGCAGGGCGGCGCTGGTAGCACCTCCAGGCCCCGCCCCCACCACAATCACATCATACCTGTCTGACATTTCGCCTCCTTCTGTGCCCTGCGTCTGTTTCGGGCATCGGCTGGGAACCGTTGCCTACACCCCAGCGCTTGCCCGGTCAGTGTCTCTCCAATTGGAGGCCCGTTGACCTGCCTCTACCAGTCCTTCGGCCGCAGCCAAACGAATCTTCAGGCAGCACGATGGATGATGATGCTAGCACTGCAGTAGCTCCCCCCGGTGTCAAAAGCCCGACCGTTCACCTGTGTCGGATCTCAGACGGGTCGGTTCCAGTCTGCCAATAACAACACATTGCGGAGACGTTGTCAACATAGGTGCGCATCACATCCCCGCATCTGCCACTGCCAGATTGACTCTCGCCTGTGCGCTCGGATCCTCCTGCCTATCCCAGGATGCTCGTGCCTCCGCCCTTGCTGCTGGCCGGTGTATGCAGGATGTCTTCTTTCACGAGTCGCTGTATTTCGTCCTCGGCCATCTTCAGCAAATCCCGGCATATCTCCTCGGTGTGCTGGCCCAACAGCGGCGCCGCCGTGCTCTGTGCCGGCGGTGCGCCGGACATCCTGAAGGGCACACCGGGATAGAGTCTCTTCCCCGATACCGGATGGTCCAACTCCACAGTTGACCCCAGCCATTTGAGCTGCGGGTCGGCTAGAGTATCGGGCGCGCGCTGCACTACCCCGGCCGCCACTCCGGCGGCCTGCAGGACCTCCATCACGACATGGGCATCCAGCCCGGACGTCCATTCCCGGACATGTTGGTCCATCTCCTCCACATTCTTCAGCCGGCCCTGGAGGCTGGCGAACTTGGGGTCTCTGGTCCAGGCAAGGTCTCCCATGACACTACAGAAGCTGCGCCACTCTTCATTGTTGAACACGGCTATGGCGCACCATTCGTCGACCCCTTTGCAGGGGTAGCAGCCATGTGGAGCGGCATATGTACTGCGGTTGCCCGTCGGCTTGGCAATCCTGTTGTTGTAGGTGAAGTCCAGGTAGTGCTCGCCGATGAGGCTGACCGCCACCTCTGTCTGGGCCATATCGATGTACTGGCCTTTGCCGGTCCGGTGCCTGTAGTCCAGCGCGGCCAGCGCGGCTATTATGGCGTGCTTGCTGGCCATGTGATCGGGCAAGGGTGAATTGGAGCCCACCGGGTAGGGGTCATCGGGCTGGGCCCAGATGGAAAGCATGCCGGAGGCTGCCGACAACATGGGACCGTATGCCTGGAAGTCGCTGAAGGGTCCTCCGCCACCGAAGCCCTGGCTGCTGACGTATATGATCTGAGGGTTAAGCTTGCGCACTCTGCCATAGTCGAACCCCAGGCTTTTCATGACTCCGCCCCGGAAGTTCTCCAGCAGGATATCGGTCCACTTCACGAGCCTGCTGACGAGTTCTTTGCCCTTCTCCGTCTTCAGGTTCACGCCAAAGCTTCTCTTGTTCCGGTTGGCTTCATTGAACTGGGCGATGTTGTTCATGTCAGGGCCGATGGTCCTCATGAAATCCAGGTTGTCTCTTGACTCTATCTTGATGACGTCAGCGCCCAGCTCGCCTAATATCTTGCCTGCGTCCGGCACCACACCACCGGTGCCGAAGCTCAGTACTTTAACGTCTTGCAGTGGCAGCACTTCTCTCTCCTCGCCCTATATCACTCCGGCGCCCCTGAGCGCCATGAGATCGTCTTTGGAAAAGCCGAGTTCTTGGCAGTAGACCTCCTCGTTGTGCTCGCCCAGACAGGGCGCGGGTCGGGCTATCCTGGCCGGGCTTTCCGACCATTTGTAGGGCGGGCCAGGGTATTCGGCCTTGCCCGCAACGGGATGCTCCACTTCGACAAAGAATTGCCTAGCTTTCGTATGCGGGCTGTTGTAGAAGTCCTGTATGTTCAAGATCGGGGCGATCGGGACACCCTCCCGCTTGCCCGCTTCGAAGAGCTCGATCATGGTGTACTTCTGGGTAAACTCCAGCATGAGAGCATATAGATCACCGGCATTCCCGATGCGATAGAGGAAACTGCGCCAGTCGGGCATCTGCAGAACCTCCGGGCTACCCAATACCCTCACCAGGGCGTCCCATTGCCTTGGTGTCAGGGCAATCACCCTGATAAGGCCATCTTTGCAGGGGTAG
>Ga0105101_10000823_pt1 | contig 13209 bp, 12 predicted proteins | sample PPLLak21cMay2015_2_FD_87037 | JGI IMG/M metagenome (GOLD analysis project Ga0105101, IMG submission 87037) | Freshwater sediment microbial communities from Prairie Pothole Lake near Jamestown, North Dakota, USA - PPLs Lake P8 Core (1) Depth... | ecosystem: Environmental > Aquatic > Freshwater >... | reverse complement strand
CTGCAAGCCAGGGCTTCCAGAACCTGCGGATGCAGCTGATTATCAGCAGCGCCACCAGCATGATCGTCGCCACCTCGGGTCGCCACTGCTGCTCGTACGGATAGCGGCCGAAGATGATCAACCGGAACTTCTCGACGATCACTCCCCAGCACGCGCCGGTTCCGCGCGCGGCCTGGCACGCGTCGGCGTTGGGGGCGACCACAGCATTGAACACGGCCCAGCTCAGCAGGCGGGGCAGCAGGTAGACGGCCAGCGCAATGATCGCGAGCGTCACCACGGTGCTGCGCCAGTCGCCGAACAGGTTGGTACGAACCCAGGGCACGAGACCCTCGGTCTTGACCGGCGCCGTTCGCGGCTTGATCGGTTCGAGGACGGCGCTCATCATCGTTCCTTGATCGCGGCGCGCCGGTTGTACCAGTTCATGAACGCGCTGGTCGACAGGGAAGTCGTCAGATAGACGGCCATGATGATCGCGATGCACTCGACCGCGCGACCCGTCTGGTTGAGCGCGGTGTTGGCGATCGACACGACGTCCGGATAACCGATCGCCACGGCCAGTGACGAATTCTTGGTCAGGTTCAGGTACTGGCTGGTCATCGGCGGAATGATCACGCGCAGGGCCTGCGGCAGGATCACCAGCCGCATGGACTGCGTCTTCGACAGACCGATGCTGCCCGCGGCCTCGACCTGACCATGCGATACCGAGGCGATCCCGGCCCGCACGATCTCGGCGATGAATGCTGACGTGTAGAGAACGAGACCCAGCAGCACGGCCATGAATTCGGGGGTCGCGGTGGCGCCGCCGCGCGTCTGGAAGCCGTCGATTTCCGGCGTGCTCCAGGCCGTCGGGGCTCCGCCGGCAATCCAGCAGAGCAGGGACGCGGCGATCACGATGGCGATCGGCGCGAGCACCAGGCTGCGCACCTGCCCGGTGAGTTCGAACTGTCGCATGGCCCAGCGCCGGTAGTACCACGCGATGAAGATTCCGACGACAGCGCCGACCCCTGCGAGCAGCTGGCCCATTCCCCATACCGGCACCGGAAAGACGAGGCCGTTGTTGCTCAGGAAGAACACGCCGCCGATCGAAATCGCGTCGATCAGCGGCGGCAGGACATCGGTCAGGATCAGGTACCACATCAGCAGTTGCAGCAGTACCGGAACGTTGCGGAAGAACTCGACATACGCGTAGCACAGGCCACGCACGATGGCGTTGTGCGAATAACGGCCGATGCCCAGCATCGTCCCGAGCAGCGTGGCCAGCACGACTCCGACGATCGCCACCCTCAGCGTGTTGAAGATGCCGACGAGGAAGGCCTTCCAGTAAGGGTCGAGAGCGTCGTACGGAATGACGGTTTCGCCGATGTCGAAACCGGCGGGGCCGGCGAGAAAACCGAAACCGCTCTGGATCCCGCGCGCCTCCATGTTGGCGAGCGTGTTCTGGGTCAGGTACCAGATCCCGTAGCCGATCGCGAGGACGGCGATGATCTGGTAGACGAGGCCACGGAAAGCCTGGCTCCGCCACGACCAGTCACGCCGCGTCGGCGGTGCACGCTCGGGCATCGTGGATCTCCTAGCTTCGGTGGTTGCCGGGCAACCCAGCGCTGAACCGGGCCGAGCCGGTGGTCACGCCACCGGTTCGGCGCAGCGCTCTTCCGGGAAACTCGGCGCTTCGCGCATGACCGCGGCGGAATCGATCGCGGTCATGCGCTCGCCCCCTAGCGCACCGGAGGTGCGTACATGATGCCGCCCTTGTTCCACAGGGCGTTGACTCCGCGCGGCAGATTCAGCGCCGTCTTCGGTCCGACGTTGCGTTCGAACATCTCGCCGTAGTTGCCGACTGTCTTGATCGCGCGAACCATCCAGTCCTTGTCGAGGCCGAGCAGCTTGCCCGTGTCTTCCGACGACCCGACGATGCGCATCACGACCGGATCCTGGCTCTCCTTCGCCATCTTGTCGACATTGGCCTGCGTGATGCCGTACTCCTCGGCCTCGATCAGTCCGAACACGACCCACTTGGCGATTGCGAACCACTCGTCGTCGCCCCGCCGCACGACAGGACCCAGCGGTTCCTTCGAGATCAGTTCCGGCAGGATGATGTGCTCCTTCGGATCCTTGGCCTCCTTGTTGCGGATCGAGGCCAGACCGGAAGCATCCGTCGTGAAGGCGACGCAGCGGCCCGAGAAGTAGGCGCCGGTGGCGGCTTCCTGCTTCTCGAACACAACCGGCTTCATGTTCAGGTTATTGGCACGCGAGAAGTCGGTCAGGTTCTTCTCCGTCGTCGTGCCCGATTGCACGCACACGGTCGCACCCTTGAGCTGCTTGGCGCTCTTCACCTTGGCCTTCACCGGCACCATGAAGCCCTGGCCGTCGTAATACGTGACGCCGGCGAAGCTCAGTCCGAGCGAGGCGTCGCGGGTCAGCGTCCACGTGGTGTTGCGCGCCAGGATGTCGACTTCGCCGGACTGCAGCGCGGTGAAGCGTTGCTGCGCCGTCAGTGGCACCCACTTGACCTTGTTGCCGTCACCCAGCACGGCCGCCGCGATCGCCCGGCAGGTATCGACGTCGAGACCGGTCCAGTTGCCCTGGCTGTCGGCCGCGGAGAAGCCAGCCAGACCGGTGTTCACGCCGCAGATCACGCTACCGCGTGCCTTGATTGCATCCAGCGTCTTGCCGGCAAAGGCCGGCGAGGTCGTCAGCGCCGCGGCGGCGATCAGGCCCCCCGCCAGGAGCTTGCTTGCGCTCTTGTTCATTCGGTCGTCTCCTTCTCCATGAACCCCGCTTGCCGGGGATGTTGTTGAGGCCCGCAGGATGCGGAACGGTGAATGTACCCTAGGGCCTGCGCCAAGCAGAAGCCATACCAACCCGGGAGGGCCGGCCGGCCATAGGGCGCTTTCGCTCGCGCGCTGCAGCATTTGCAGCCTGCACGCCACACGCACCGCCTGCGTTCATGCTCCACTGCGGTGCAGCGCGGTTCACGCCGAGCGGCTCGGGATCCGCGCGCGCTGGAAGGCGGTTCGGGTCGAGACCGGCTCTCAGGCCGCGGCGGCGAACGGGCTCTCCGCCCGCGCCTGCTCGCGGCTCTGGATTTCCCACATCGCCGCATATGCGCCGCCGCGCGCGAGCAGCTCCGCATGCGAACCGCGCTCGACAATGCGGCCGTGGTCCATCACGAGAATCTGATCTGCGTTCACGATCGTCGACAGCCGGTGCGCAATCACCAGCGTCGTGCGGCTGCGCGAAATGTTCTCGAGCTCTTCCTGGATCACCCGTTCGGTGCGCGAGTCCAGCGCCGATGTCGCTTCGTCGAAGACGAGGATCGCCGGATTCTTCAACAGCGTGCGGGCGATTGCGACGCGCTGCTTCTCCCCGCCCGAAAGCTTCAGCCCTCGCTCGCCGACGAGCGTCGCGTAACCGTCGGGCAGCGACTCGATGAATGCGTGGATATGCGCGGCGCGCGCTGCAGCCGCGACGTCCTCCCGGCTGGCACCCGGCCGGCCGTAGGCGATGTTGTATTCGATCGTGTCGTTGAAGAGCACGGTGTCCTGCGGCACGATTCCGATGGCCGCCCGCAGGCTGGCCTGCGTGACCGTGCGCACGTCCTGACCGTCGACCAGGATCCGTCCCGCGCCGACCTCGTAGAACCTGAACAGCAGCCGCGCGAGCGTCGACTTGCCGGAACCGGTCGTTCCGACGACGGCAGTCGTCGTCCCGCCCGCGATCGTGAAGTCCACGTCGAACAGCACCTGGCGCCGCGGGTCGTAGGCGAAGTCCACATGCTCGAACCGCACCTCGGCGGCCCGGACCTCGAGCGGGCGCGCGCCGGGTTCATCGGCGATCTCGCGGTCCTGCTCGAGCAGCAGGAACATGCGGTCCATGTCGGCCAGGCTCTGCTTGATCTCGCGGTAGATGACGCCGAGGAAGTTCATCGGGATGTAGAGCTGGATCATGAAGGCGTTGACCAGCACCAGGTCGCCGATCGTCATCCGGCCCTCGACGACCCCGAGCGCCGCGCGCCACAGGATCAGCGTCAGCGCAATCGCGATGATCGTCTGCTGCCCCGCGTTCAGCACGTTCAGCGACTGCTGCGACAGAACGGCGGTGCGCTGGCTGTCGGCCAGCGTGTCGTCGTAGCGTCGCGCCTCGTACTCCTCGTTGCCGAAATACTTGACCGTTTCGAAATTCAGAAGCGAGTCGACCGCGCGCGAGTGGGCCCGCGTCTCGAGCTCGTTCCAGCGGCGGCGTACCTTGGTCCGCCAGTTCGTGACCGTCACGGTGAACAGGATGTAGACGCTCAGGCTGGCGCCGACGATCGCCGCGAACCAGATCTCGTAGTTCCAGACCAGGTAGGCGACCACCAGCGTGATCTCGATCAGCGTCGGCAGGATCGAATACAGCGTGAAGCTGATCAGCGACGAAATGCCGCGGATGCCCTGGTCGATCTCGCGCGTGACTGCGCCGGTGCGCCGTTCGAGGTGGTAACGAAGCGACAGTGAATGCAGATGGCGGAAGGTCTTCAGCGCCAGCGTTCGCATCGCGCCCTGCGTCACGTTGACAAAGAAGAACTCGCGCAGTTCGGTGAAGAGCGACGTCGACAGCCGCAGCAGGCCATAGGCGGCGACGAGCGCGAGCGGCACGAGCAGCACGCCGGTGGCCGCCTGCGCGGCCGGCGCGAGCCGGTCGACGATTTCCTTCAGCAGGATCGGCACCGACACCGTTGCGAGCTTGGCCGCCACCAGGCAAGCGAGCGCGAACAGCACGCGGCCCTTGGACGCCCAGAGGTAGGGCAACAGCGTCGTCAGCGTCTGCCAGTCCTTGCGGTCGGCGCGCGCGGCCGGCAGGGCTTCCTGTGGCGGGGACCAGCGCATGGGTCAGGCGTTCGCGATGTACGCGATCCGGTCGCGCCGGCGCGCGACGGAACGTGCCAGCCGAAAGCCGGCGGATACCGGCGGACACCAGCGACGCTCGTCGATTACTCTTCGCATCGGGGCATTATCCAGCACTGCCGAGGGGAAACATGGACGAACCTTTGAGCCTGCCTTCCGACCGCGTCGCGGTGCTGCGCATGATGCCGATGCCGGCCGATGCCAACATCCACGGCGATGTGTTCGGAGGCTGGATCATGTCGCACGTCGACATTGCGGGCGCCATTCCTGCGGTGCGGCGCGCCGGCGGTCGCGTCGCGACCGTGGCCGTCACGTCGTTCGTCTTCAAGAACCCGGTGTTCGTCGGCGATCTCGTGAGCTTCTATTCAGAGATCGTGAAGACCGGCCGTACTTCGGTCACGGTCGACGTCGAGGTCTATGTCGAGCGCAACCGGCTGGAGCAGGAGGTGGTCAAGGTCACCGAGGCGACACTCGTTTACGTCGCGACCGATGGCCAGCGCATGCCGCGACCGCTGCCCAACCTCTGAAAGTCGGAGCCCGCAGCAGGGTTCAGGCGACCAGCTGGGCGGCCGAGCGACCCGCGAGATATCCGCCGACGACAGCACTGAGCAGGCCGTTGCCTTCCAGGTAGCCGCCACCGGCATCGCCGGAGACGCCGCGCGCGGCGCCGCCGGCCGCCAGCAGATTGGCGAACGGCGAGCCGTCGGCGCGCAGCACGCGGCCGCCGGCATCGATCGCGAGCCCGCCTTCGGTGCCGAGCAGTGCCCCAGTGACCTGCACGCCGTAATACGGGCCGAGCAGCATCTGCGACATCCGGAACTGCCGCCCGAACTCGTCGACGTCGTCCTCGAAAGCAAGCGCATTGACCAGCGCCAGCGTCGACTCGAGACCTTCGCGGCGGATGCCGAGTTGATCCGCCAGATCGCGCAATGCGGCGGCGCGTTTTATGACGCGCGACTCGACCGCGGCCGCGTAGTTCGGCATCGAAAGCCCGACTTCGTGCACGCGCTCGTCGTAGATGTTGAACGCGACCCCGCCCGGCTGCGCGAGGACGAACAGCGCCGACTCCGAATAACCCTCGTGTTCGTTCACGAAGCGCTCGCCGTCGCGATTGACCTGGATCGCGCCCTCCGTCATCAGCGACCAGGGCAGCGGCAAGCGCTGCGACAGCACGACCGAGCCGTGCGCCATGAATCCGTCGAGATCCGCCAGCGAAGCCCCCAGCTCGCGGCCCCACTGCAGCGCGTCGCCCTGGCTGCCTTCGTGCCCCGCGAACGGCAGTCCGCGCACATCGGGCAGGTGCTCGGCCACCAGCTCCGGATTCGCCGCAAAGCCGTTGCAGCCGAGCACGAGCGCGGAACAGCCGACCTCGGCCGCCGATCCGGCAGCCGTCAGATAGCGGACACCACGCACCCGCCGCGCGTCGTCGACGACGAGTTCGGTCACGCGGGCGCCCGTTTCCATGCGGGCACCGTTGCTGCCGAGCGCCGAATACAGGGATGACAGCAGCGTCGCTCCGCCGCGATCGGCGAGCGCATGCATGCGGGGCACCGAATGTCCCGGTGCGATGCCTTCGACGAGTTCGAAGCGGATGCGATGCTCCCGCGTCAGCCAGTCGAGCACCTCGGCAGCCTGGCGCGTGTAGTTTTCGACCAGTACCGCATCGGCCGAACCATTCGCCTTCGCCTGGATGTCGGCCGCGAACTGCTCGGGGCTATCGTTGATGCCGCGCGCGACCTGCGCGGTCGTGCCTGCCGCCGGCACCATGCCGGAGGAACGCGCGGTCGCCCCGCTCGGCGCCGGGTCGCGCTCGAGCACCAGCACGTCGACGCCCGCGGACTTCGCCGCGAGCGCCGCCGTCGCACCGGCGCCGCCCGCACCGATGACAACGATGGGGACGCTGGTTGCGAAGCGGGAGTGCGGATCGACGACGACGCTCATGATCGGATCACGCGCCTTCCAGCTGCTGTTCGATCCAGCGCGCGGCAGCCAGCGCGAGTGCATCCTGTCCCGCCCGGGCGATGACCTGCACACCGAGCGGTAGTCCGGACTCGCCGCGCGCCAGCTGACGCGGCACCGGCACGTTGATCTGCGGGCCTCCGAGCAGCTGCCACGGCCGGTTGAACTGCGGGTCACCGGTGGCGTCGAGGCTGTGCGGCGCCTCTCCCGGCGCGCTCGGCGCGAGCAGGATGTCGGCGTCTCCGAACAGCTGGTCGATGCCGGCTGCACATTCGCGGCCCACGCGCAGCGCGGCCAGGTAGGCATCGGCCCCGATCGCTCGACCCTCTTCGATCAGCGCCGCGAGTCGCTGCGAGAGCAGCTCGCGCCGGTAGTCGAGTTCCGGTCCGAGCGCGCGCGCTGTCTCGAACAACTGCACGGTGCGCTGCGCATCGGCGAGCGCGCTGAAGGCCTCCGCTCCGCGCGGCGGGTCATAAGGCCAGGCGAGTTCGCTCACGCGCGCGCCCTTCGCAGCGAGCACGCGCGCGACACGTTCCAGCGCAGTCAGCATCGACGGCGCGAGCTGGCTGGCCCACGGCGTCGCGGTCCAGGCCGTCGCCGGTGCGAATGCCTTGGCCGGTGCATGCTGCCATCCCGGTTGCAGCGCTGCGGCAGCGGCGACCAGCGCCACGTCCTCGACCGAACGCGCGAACGACCCGATGACGTCGAGCGTGTCCGACAGTTGCTTGGCACCTGCGCGCGGCACCGCGCCGCGGGTCGGCACGAAACCGACCACGCCGCAGAAGGATGCCGGGCGGATCACCGACCCGGCGGTCTGCGTACCGAACGCGAACGGCGCCATGTGCGCGGCGACGGCGGCGGCCGAGCCGCTCGACGATCCTCCGGGCGTGTGTTCGAGCGCGTGCGGGTTGCGCGTCGGTCCCGGCGTGAAGTTCGCCAGTTCGGCAGTCACCGTCTTGCCGAGCACGAAGCCACCGGCTGCGCGCACTGCCGCGACGCACGCGGCGTCCGCGCGCGGCATGTGTCCGAGATAGATCGCCGAACCGTATTCGGTCGGGATGTCTGCCGTATCGATGGCATCCTTCACCGCGACGGGCAGCCCGTGCAGCGGCCCGCGCCAGTCGACGCGATCGAACTCGCGTGCGGTCGCGAGCGCGCGCGGCGCGTCGAGCCAGGCAAATGCGCGCACGTCCTTCTCGCGATCCTTGATCGCATCGAGGAACGAATGCGTCACCGCTTCGCAGCTGACTTCATGTCCCGCAATCATGCGGGCGAGTCGCTCGGCGGGCAGGCGATTCAGCGGAGTTCTCATTTCTTCTTCCCAAGCGAGGGCCGGCGGCCCGATCCTCCGGGAATCTAGCCCAAGCGTGCGCGAGGACAGCCCATCCGGGTCAAGCAAAAAGCGCTGATCGGAATGCCTTTATGGCGAAAGCGGCGGCTCACGCGACTCGCTCCGATCATGCGAATGAATTACAGAAACAGGTCCGGCAGAAGCTGACGGCTGCCCGGCACCACTGAATAGCGCTCGAAATCGGCGATGCCGGCCTTCTTCAGGATCTCCTCATCGATGAAGAAGTTGCCGGTGGTCGTCGCCGCCTCGGACGTGAGCACCGCATGGGCCGCGTCGGCCATGATCTCCGGGCTGCGACAGTGCTCGGGCTTCACGCCGGGGATCATCTGCAGCGCCGCGGTCAGAATCACGGTGCGCGGCCACAGCGCGTTGACCGCGATGCCATATGAACGGAACTCTTCCGCGTGGCCGAGCACGCACATGCTCATCCCGTATTTGGCCATCGTGTAGGCCACGTGCGGCGCGAACCAGCGCGCTTCCATGTTGAGCGGCGGCGACAGCGTCAGCACATGCGGGTTGCGCTTGCGCTCGGCGGACTGCTTCAGGTACGGCAGGCAGGCCTGGGTGCAGAGGAAGGTGCCGCGCACGTTGACGCCGAACATCAGGTCGAAGCGCTTCATCGGTGTCGCCTCGGTCGGCGTCAGGTTGATCGCGCTCGCGTTGTTGACCAGGATGTCGATGCCGCCGAAGGTCTCGGCCGTCTTCCTGGCGGCCGCGACGACCTGCTCCTCGTCGCGGATGTCGCATTGCAGGGGCAGCGCCTTGCCGCCGGCCGCTTCGATCTCCTCGGCCGCGCTGTAGATCGTGCCCGGCAGCTTGGGGTTGGGCTCGGCGGTCTTGGCCGCGATCGCGACGTTGGCGCCGTCGGCTGCGGCCCGCTTGACGATCGCGAGCCCGATTCCGCGCGAAGCGCCCGAAATGAAGATGGTCTTGCCCTTGAGGTTCATTGTGTCTCCGTGATGGATTCGGGTGGCGCGGCCGCGAGCGCGACCGCAACGATGTGTTCGGTGAGCCGGTCCGCCACGCGTGCATAGAGCGCTGCCGACGGGTGAAAGCCGTCCTTGCAGAACAGGTCCGGCCGCGCGACACCGTCCATCACGACGTGCGAAACCCGCGTCTGCTTCGCGGCCCAGCGGGCCTGCGCGCGATTGTTCCTGCGCGCCGCCTGCCCTGCGTACCAGGAAAGCGGCTTCGGAACGGCAGGAAACGTTTCCATTTCGGGCAAGGCAGGAAACACCACATGACGCACGCCGGCATGGACCTGGAGCCAGTCGGCGATGTGCTGGCGCTGACGCAAGGCAAAGGCGAGTGGCACGTCCTTCGTGATGTCATTGACGCCGACCACGATCAGCGCGACATCGGCCGGCTGCGGACGGGCACGGATCAGGCGCTGCAGCACGCCCTCCGAGGTCAGCCCCGATTCCGCCACCAGTTGCCAGCGCACCGAACCGCCGAGCCGCCGCGCCAGCCGCTCGGCGAGCGGCAGCGCAAGCGCTTCACGCTGCGTCCGCGCGCCGACACCGGCCGCGCTCGAATCGCCGGCTACCAGCAGGCGCAGGAGCGGTTCGCCACGCCCTACCTTGCCGACGCGCGGCCCGTGCGGTTCCGGCAACTCGAGCGCCGTGCGGCGCAATCGATTCGCCTGCGCGATCAGCAGCGGTCCAAGGGCGATGCGGGTCGCGATGTCGAGCATCAGCCGCGTGTATCAGGACTTGGGCCACATGATCATCTGCGTGCAGCGGAACAGCGCGATCGTCTTGCCGCTTTCGACATGCGTGACCGTCGCGTCCCAGATCTGCGTGGTCCGGCCCTGGTGCACCGCCCGCGCTTCCGAGCGCAGCGTGCCTTCGGTGGCGGTACCGATGAAGTTGGACTTCAGTTCGATCGTCGTGAAATTGGTCGCACCGGCCGGCAGATGCGCGATCGTCGCGTAGCCCGCAGAAGTGTCGGCCAGCGCGATCACCGAGGCCGCATGCAGGAACCCGTTCGGAGCGAGGTACTGCGGCCGGATCATGTATTCCATCGTCACGCGGCCCTCGCTCACTTCGGTGACCTTCATGCTGAACCAGCCCGGCAGGTTGTCGCCGGACCGGCTGTTCAGCTTCTCGAGCGTCATCTCGTGGCGCAGCGGCATCCCGGGCTCCGGTCGCGATCAACTGAACTTCGAGAAGTCCGGCTTGCGCCGCTCGTAGAACGCGGTGAAGGCTTCCTTCGCCTCGGCGCTGCGCAGCATCGCGCCGAACGACTTCGCCTCGTCGACGATGATCTTCTCGGTCAGCGCTTTCCACCCGGACCTCATCAGTCGCTTGGTTTCGCGCACCGATGCCGGTGGCAGCTGGTTGAAGCGTTCGGCCTGCCTGATCGCGTAGTCGAGCACTTCGCCCGGCGGCAGGATGCGGTTGACGATCTTCATCTCGAGCGCTTCCTCGGCGCTGATCGGGTCCGCAAGCAGCAGCTTCTCGGCCGCCTTGTGATAGCCGGCGTTCAAAGGCAGCAGGAGGCTCGACGCGAATTCCGAGCACACGCCGAGCGAAACGAAGGGCATCGAGAACATCGCGTTGTCGGCGCAGTAGGCGAGATCGCAATGCAGCAGCATCGTCGTGCCGATCCCGACCGCCGCGCCGTTGACGGCGGCGACGACGGGCTTCTCGGAGTAGCCGAGCGCCTGCATGAACTTGAACACCGGCGCGTCCATCCCGGACGGCGGATTCTTCAGGAAGTCCTCGAGGTCGTTGCCGGCGGTGAAAATGTCCTTCTGGCCGTGGATCAGGATCGCGCGCACCGCGCCGTCGTCATGCGCGGCGCCGATCGCATCGGCCATTGCCTGGTACATCGCAACGGTGATCGCATTCTTCTTTTCCGGACGCGCGATCTCGATGCGGGCGACGCCGTTGACCGTCTGGCTCCTGATGCTCATCGCTGCTCCTGATTGGTGGCCAGCTTGCGCGCGAAGTCCGTGAGCGAAGCCGCGGCCGTCTGCTGCACCTTGTTGCGCACCAGCGGCGTCCAGCCGAGCAGCAGTCCCTTGGTGCCAAGCGCCTGCTGCGACCAGCGCCACATGCTGAACGTGTCTACCTGCCGCACGATCTTGCCGAGGTTGATCTGCATCTCGGTGCTGATGCGGTTGCTGACCGGCCGCCCGGTGGCAGTGAACGTGTAGTGCGCGATCCAGTTCACGCGCGCGCGCGACGGGCTGTCTTCGAGGATATCGACTTCGACGCCGAGGTCTTCGGCGCGGGAAAGCAGCATGCGCCACATCAGTCGCGTGGCCTTGGCGTTCAGCAGCGGGAACACCGGGTCGCTGAAGGTTGCATGCTCTGCGTAAAGCAGGCCCATCGTGTACCAGTCGCGGACCATGAACGCGTCGTAGAACCGCTGTGCAACTCCCATTCACTCTCCTCAGCCGCGCGCGTGCGCGTCCAGCCAGTGCCCGGCCTGCGGCCAGAGCATTTCGCCGAGCTTACGGCGGAAGAAGCCGAAATGGCCGATTCTCGCCACTCCGATTTCGGAGGGCGCAATGCGGCGCAGTTCGCGCGGGGCGGCTGCATAGAAGCTGTGCAGGGACTCGACGTTGCGCGCCGACATGTATTCGTCGTCCGTGAACGAAAGGGACAGGATCGGCTGGCGAACTTCCGCGTAGAGCGCACGCACGCGATCACCCTCGACGCCGACCACATAGTCGCGGTTCAGGCACCAGCGGCGCCACTGCATCATCACGCCAGCCGGAAGATCTCCGATCTTGCGCAGCCGGCGACCCGGGAAGTAACCGAACAACGGCACTGCGAGCGGGGCAACGACGTACCACAGCCACCATACGTAGCGGCGCAGCGGGGGACTGTTCTCGGGCCAGTAGCCGCTGCCGGTGGCCACCGTCATCATCGCCGCGATCTTGTCGCGATTCGGCAGCAGTCCCAGCACCTGGCCGCCGAGCGAATGGCCGATCCACAGCAGCGGCTTGCCCGCGATCCGTCCCGCCGCGTATTCCACCAGCGCAACGCAGTCCTGCTTCACCCACGTGTACACGTCGGCCTTCAGTTGCCGCAGCGATCCGCGCCGCGAGTGGCCCATGCCGCGGTAATCGAAAGTGACGACGAAGTAGCCGCGCTCGACCAGCCAGTGCGCGAACGGCGCGTAGTAGGTCTGCTCGACGCCCATCGCGGGCACGATCAGCACGCCGGCGCGCGCACTCGCCGCATCGCCGAACGTGTGGGCCGACAGCGAATATCCATCGGCCGCGACGACCGCCACCTGCTTCACGTCGATCCGGCGCCTATACCCTTTCGAAGATTCCCGCCGCACCCATCCCGGTGCCAACGCACATCGTCACCATGCCGTACTTCAGGTTGTGGCGGTGAAGTGCGTGCACGAGGGTCGCGGACCGGATCGCGCCGGTCGCACCGAGGGGGTGACCGAGCGCGATCGCCCCGCCCATCGGGTTGACCTTCGAGCGGTCGAGCCCGAGATCATTGATGACCGCGACCGCCTGGGCGGCAAAGGCCTCGTTCAGCTCGATCCAGCCCATGTCGTCCGCGCTGAGGCCGGCACTCGCCAGCGCCGCCGGGATCGCATATTTCGGCCCGATGCCCATGATCTCGGGTGGCACGCCCTTGACCGCGAAGCTGACGAAGCGCGCCAGCGGGGTCAGGTTGAACTGCTTGAGAGCCCGCTCGGAAACCACGATCAAGGCTCCGGCGCCATCGGAGGTCTGCGAGCTGTTGCCCGCCGTGACGCTGCCCTTCGCGGCAAACGCCGGGCGAAGTTTTCCCAGCGCCTCGACGCTGGTATCGGCGCGCGGGCCCTCGTCGAGCTCGACCCTCCGCGTCTTCACGTCAAGTTCGTGATTCGCGAGGTTCGGAAACTTCTCGACCACGTCGATCGTCGTCAGCTCGTCGGCAAACTGGCCTGCCTTCTGCGCCGCGATCGCCTTCTGGTGCGACTCGAACGCGAACTGGTCCTGCATCTCGCGCGTGACCTTCCACTGCGCGGCCACCTTTTCGGCCGTAATGCCCATGCCGT
>Ga0105101_10000822_pt1 | contig 13215 bp, 7 predicted proteins | sample PPLLak21cMay2015_2_FD_87037 | JGI IMG/M metagenome (GOLD analysis project Ga0105101, IMG submission 87037) | Freshwater sediment microbial communities from Prairie Pothole Lake near Jamestown, North Dakota, USA - PPLs Lake P8 Core (1) Depth... | ecosystem: Environmental > Aquatic > Freshwater >... | reverse complement strand
TTTCCCGGTTCACGGATTTCTCCCCAAAATGGCCGGCTTTCACCGTCATCATAATGCTTAAAGGTAACCATCAGTTTGCTTAATATTTTCTGGATATTTCTTTGCAAATCTATAGGAAGAAGTTTAATATTGCAATATAAACGTTTACATATTTTTAAAATATTTTCTTATTAATTATCTAATATTTTGATACATAGAATATGTAAACGATTACATTGCTAACTAAAAACCCGACTCATGAATAAACGAATGTTATTACTATGTTTTGTTGTTTTTCTCGCTGCCGGAATTACTGCCCAGATTACCGTGCGGGGAAAAGTAACAGACGGCGAGGGAGCACCGGTCCCCGGGGTTAACATACTGGTGAAAGGAACCAATAACGGTGCCGTTACCAATACAGATGGTGTTTATCAACTCAGTGACGTATTTCCGGATGATGTACTGGTCTTCTCCTTTGTGGGCATGCTTACAGAGGAAATAATCGCCGGTTCCCGGACCGTGATTGACGTAACGCTTGCACAGGATATTCTGGACATGGAAGGAGTTGTAGTCATAGGTTACGGTACAGTCAAAAAGAAAGATCTGACAGGTTCCGTCGCCACCATCAGCAACGAGGAGATCATCAAGCTCCCGACATCCAATGCCATTGAAGCCATCCAGGGCAAAGTAACCGGAATGGATATTGTCAGGGAATCGGGATCTGCCGGTTCAGGCGTTTATATCCGGGTCAGGGGTAACCGGTCCATTGGTAATCCGAATGAGCCTGACAAATTTGACGATCTGAATGAACCCTTATATGTTATTGATGGCATTCAGGGAGCAAGCTTCTCTGATTTGAATCCCAATGACATCGAATCGATCAATGTGCTAAAAGATGCTTCATCTACCGCCATTTATGGCTCACAGGGTGCCAATGGTGTGATTATTATCACCACAAAAAAGGGGAAGGAAGGGAAGACCAGGGTTTCATACAATGGTTTCTACGGGATTACAGGTCTTACCCCATATCCAAAAGTGCGCATGGGCGATGAATATATACAATTCAGAAAAGATGCCTATTCCAATGCAGGGGCATGGAATGACTCCGTTCACACCGAAGATGACTACCGTATCCTGTTTAATGAAGGAGAACTGGCCGCTATAGATTCGGGCCAATGGGTCGACTGGCAGGATCTGATCATGCAAAATGGTTCTCAAAACAGCCATCAGATCTCGGTGAGCGGGGGAAATGAAAAAACACGGTCGTATTTTTCAGCCGGTTATTATAACGAAGAAGGCATCGTTAAGCTTGATGAATTCAAGCGATATAATGCCCGTGTCAATATTGACCATACACTGAACCGATGGTTTCTGGCCGGGATACAGTCACAACTTACCTATATCGATCAGGATCGCAGAAAGGATCCCCTTTCAACAGCATCTTCCATCACTCCGTTGGGGATCCCATACAATGAGAACGGCAGTATAAACCTCTATCCTGTAGCAGGCAATGCCACACAGATAAGTCCGCTGACCGATGAACGAACCGATATTGCCATCGATAACACCCGGCAGACAAAAGTATTGACACTGGGCTATGTCGAGATCAGGCCTTTCAACGGACTTACTTTTCGCTCCAATCTCGGTGCCAACCTGCAATTTAGCCGTCGTGGAATTTTCAACGATGCCACCTCATTAAGCCAAAAAGGACTGCTGATCAATAACTCATCCGTCAACGCTTCCAACGGCCGGTTCATTAACTGGGACAACATTCTTACCTATTCAAAATCACTGGGCAGACATAATATGGTCGTCACAGCCCTTACCAGCTATACGCAAAACAAGGTTGATGAAATATACGCTTCCGGAGACAATCAGGCTACTGAAGCTGCCCTGTTCTATAATCTGGGGGCAACGGATGCCGAAGGACGTGAAATATCATCTGCCTATGTCGGCTCGGCATCCATGTCCTATGCAGCCCGGATCTTTTACAGTTTTGCCGATAAATACCTGATTACCCTTACAGAACGTATCGATGGAGCTTCCCGGCTTGCTGAAGAAAATCGCTGGGATCATTTCCCGTCCTTTGCGGTAGCATGGAAAATTAAAGAAGAGAATTTCCTGCAGAATATCGATTGGATAAACGATATGAAAATCCGTTACAGTTACGGTATTGCCGGTAACTCAGGTATCAGTGAATATGGTACACAGAGCGGTATCTGGCCTTTTTCCATTGGCTTTGGTGAAGTAGCGAAAACCGGATACAAGTTCAATACCCTGGTCGGCAATGCCACGCTGGGGTGGGAAAAGTCAGCCACACACGATATCGGTATCGATATCACCCTGTTCAGTAACAGGGTCAATGCCACGATTGACGTATACAACACCAACACCTCTGATATCCTGCTTCAGCGACAACTGCCAAAAATGTCGGGTGTCGGAAGCGTTTTTCAGAATATCGGAAGCACACAAAACAGGGGCATTGAATTGAACCTGCAAACCATAAATCTCAACAAGTCCGATTTTACATGGTCATCCGTCTTTACCTTCTCAAAAAACAAGGAAAAGATCACGGGATTAATTGACGGTACCGACATTATTAACAATGAAGACAACTCTTTGGTGCTGGGATATCCGATCAAATCATTCTATACCTTCAAAAAAACCGGTATCTGGCAACTGGGAGATGAGGCAGAAATGGCCCAGATCCGCAATATAAAATACAAGGCGGGCGATATCAGGGTAGAGAATCTGAATGCGGATACGCTGATTGATGCTGAGGACAGGACGGTAATTGGTTCTGCAGTTCCTAAATGGGTGGGTGGCTTTGAAAACACATTCAGTTATAAGAATATTAACCTGAGCATATTTTTATTTGCCCGCATGGGACAAATGATAAAAGCTGAATTCCTGGGCCGGTATAACCCATCCGGAAGCGGAAACGGGCCGGATTATTTCGATTACTGGATGCCGGATAATCCCACCAATGAATTTCCGCGTCCATTGCGCGGTGCTGAACTGAGCAATTATTTCGGATACCAGACCTTGACCTATGTGGATGGTTCCTACTTTAAAATCAAGAACATCAGGCTTAGCTATACGCTGCCTCCCGAAATTGCCGGGAAATTGCTGGCTGAAAGGTTGCAGCTTTATGCTACAGCTTCGAATATACTCACGTTGACGAAAAGCCACCTGCTGAAATATTATGATCCTGAACGCGGTGGTTCTGAATCGGCACCATTAAGCCGTCAGATTGTTTTTGGTATCAATGTTGATTTTTAATGCCTCGTCCCATGAAAAACACAAAACATATCCTTACACTGGCTTCGGGAGTTCTTTCCCTTTTCTTCATCAACTCCTGTGAACTGGATGAATACAATCCTTCAGGCAGTACTGCCGATATCATATGGTCAACACCCGAGGGGATTGAAACCCTGGTGAATGCATGCTATCAAAACCAGCGCGCCTGGTACGGGAAAATGGATGGCGTCCTGGCCTCAGAAGTCGGTACTGATCTTTGGTTCTCCCAGCAGAAAGATGGCTATGCCAAAGAGTTTGTGAAATATGAAAACTTCCTTCCCACCACCGGAAATCCCAATAAAGCCCTCTGGCCTATTATGTACGAAGCGCTGAATTTATGCAATGCCGCCATTGGAAGGATACAGGACGTGCCTTATACCTCAGCGGAAGCCAAAATGGCAAAAGAGGGGGAAGCCCGCTTCCTGAGAGCCTTTTATCTGTGGCATATTGTTGAAACATGGGGTGGTGTTTACCTTCCGGTAACGGAAACAAAAGAGGTCATGCTGAATGCAAAACGCAGTTCGGTTGAAGAATTTTACAACGTGATCATTGAAGATTTGAAATTTGCTGTGGACAATCTGCCCATTGATCAGGGCGAGGAATACACCAGGGCTACCAGGAAATCGGCTATGGGATTGCTGGCAAGGGCATACATATCCAGGGCATACTATTCCAACGGCAGTGAAGCAGAGAACTATTTTACGCTGGCGAGGGATGTTGCCCGTGAAATAATAGAAAACCAGGCAACCCTGGGAGTGTCGCTGCACAATAACTATGCAGAACTGTGGAATCCGCAGAATAACAAAAGAAACAAAGAAGCACTCTATGTTGTAGGGAATTCAACCGGCAACCCTTTGCTTAATTACGACCTGAATGCAAACAGGCTGCACATGTACTTTCTGACCACCTATAATACAAAACCCGGCATGGCCATAAGCCTGGAATACGGGAACGAAAAGGAACGCAGGACCATGCCTACCCTTTTCCTGCTTGATTTATTCGATGAAACCAAAGATTCACGTTACGAGGCATCCTTTCAGGAGGTCTGGTACGCCAACGACAGCACCAAAATACCCCGCTGGACGCAAGGTGAGATTGACGCCCTGGAACTGGATCCGGGACTGAAAGGCAAACGGAAATTTAATGTGGGTGATACAGCCCTTTATGTGACAAAGAAGAGCATCGAAAATGAATCCGATAAATGGTATGTTGTGGTAGACCGCGACAGCGTTTACAATACAGCCGGTAACGGAGAAATCAAACTGGGCAAAGACTATGTGCCCCTGATCAAATATCTTGATCCGATAACCCGTACCTTGCCGGGAGAGGTACCTGGTTTCCTTGATATAATTATTATCAGGCTTGCCGAAATTTATCTCATTGCGGCAGAAGCCGAATTGCAGCTGGGAAACCCGGATGCTGCAGCAGGATATATCAATGTTTTAAGAACCCGCGCTGCTAAAAAAACACCGGTGGATCATACAGTGGATATGCAGGTTAATGCATCGGAAATTACCCTTGACTTTATCCTCGACGAGCGCGGGCGGGAACTTTGCGGGGAACATTTGCGCTGGTTTGATCTGAAACGCACACATAAATTGCTGGAAAGGGTTCAAAAAAATAACCCGGATATTATTTACCTGCAGGAACATCATTATCTGAGGCCGGTTCCGCAGACCGAAATCGATGCCCTTTTAAACGGCGAAGAATTCGGGCAGAATCCGGGATATAATTGACAGAAAAACCATACAGCAGCCAAATACCTGAATAACCAATCAATAAGAATTTCGAACCAGGAATGAAGAACCTGCCTTGCCGGCCTCGCTCCGCCATAACGGTTACGCAAAGGCGATGCAGGCAGGCGCTGAAGATAATACAAAAAACACATTATCTTCGTTTTCCGTTGTTCAGCATTTCCCCGAGGTTTCGGGGCAGGTTTTGTTCGTTATTTATGTTGTCATTTTAATTGATGATCCTTATGACCAGGCAAACCGCATACCGGCTTATCCTTTGCTTATTTATCAATAGTTCATTGGCTGCCAGTGCTGCGGAAAAAATCAATCTGATCACAGCATCACCGCCTTCTCCAAGGATAACATACGCAGCTGAGAAACTGTCTTCCGTTCTCACGGAAAAGGGATACCGGGTTAACCATCAGAACTCTTTTTCCGGTTCCGGGAAAAACACTTCCATCATCATCGGACAATATAATGACTCGATAATGCATGCCTTGCTGGAAAAGAAATCCCTTAAGATGCCCCCTGAACCGGGAAAAGAGGGATATTCCATTATATCCTGTGAACATTTCGTGATGATTGCCGGATCCGATGCATCCGGGGCACTCTATGGCTGTATCGAACTTGCTGACTCCATCCGCAGCACCGGGAAATTGCCCGAACATTTCAACAAGACCGATCAGCCTGAAATGGTCATCCGCGGCGCCTGTATCGGCATGCAAAAGACCACTTACCTGCCTGGCCGTGATGTTTATGAATATCCTTATACGCCTGAAAATTTTTCCTGGTTTTACGACAAGGACCTCTGGATAAAATATCTTGATATGCTGGCCGGCAACCGCATGAATGCATTGTACCTCTGGAATGGCCATCCCTTTGCATCACTGGTAAGACTCAAGGACTATCCATATGCGGTGGAAGTGGATGATTCAACATTCAAAAAAAATGAAGCCTTGTTTTCCTTTCTTACAACGGAAGCTGACAAAAGGGGTATATGGGTAATCCAGATGTTTTATAATATAATTGTATCAAAGCCTTTTGCCGAACATCATGGCATCAAAACACAGGACCGAAGCCGGCCGATTACACCTTTATTATCAGATTATACCCATAAATCCATAGCGGCTTTTGTGGCAAAATACCCCAATGTCGGACTCATGGTTTGCCTCGGAGAAGCCATTAATACCGTTGAAGATGATATTGAATGGTTCACCAAAACCATCATACCGGGAGTGCAGGATGGCCTGGCAATGCTTGGAAAAAATACAGAGCCTCCTCTTATTTTAAGAGGCCACGACACCGAACCGCAGCGGGTTATGGCAGCGGCATTGCCGCTCTATAAGAATCTCTATACCATGCAGAAATACAATGGTGAGTCACTGACAACCTACCAGCCCCGGGGCACATGGGCCAGTGTTCATCAGGGAATGAGCAGACTTGGTTCGGTTCATATTTCCAACGTACATATCCTGGCCAACCTGGAACCCTTTCGATACGGTTCTCCCGGATTCATTCAAAAATGTGTTCAAGCCATGCACGACATCCAGGGAGCAAATGGCTTGCACCTCTATCCTCAGTCTTCATACTGGGACTGGCCCTATACCGCTGATAAAACCAGCCCGAGATTGCTTGAAATGGAGCGCGACTGGATCTGGTATAAAGCCTGGTCACGTTATGCATGGAATTGCCGCCGCGACAGGGAAACGGAAATAGCATTCTGGGCAGGTCAGCTTTCCGGTTATTACGGATGCGGAAATCATGGGGCAGATATTCTCAGGGCATACGAAGAGTCGGGGGAAATAGCTCCGAAATTGCTGCGCCGATTCGGGATCTCCGACGGCAACCGGCAAACGCTTCTATTGGGCATGTTCATGAGTCAACTGGTCAATCCGTACAAATGGAGGGTATACAGCAATTTCTATAATTCCAACGGGCCGGAAGGAGAGATCCTGGTCGACTGGGCAAAAAAAGAATGGACAGGTGAAACACATATTGGGGAGACACCCCCTCAGATTGTTCAGGAAGTCCTTGAACATGGCAAAATATCAAAAGAGGCCCTGTTGGCTGCTGAGCCTTATGTCAGCCATCATAAGGAAGAATTTTACCGGTTGAAAAACGATATCTTCTGTTACGATGCCATTGCACGGTTTTATGCCCTTAAAGTTAATGCGGCTATGCTTGTCCTCAGATACAGGTACTCAAACGACGTGGCTGATCTTGAACAGGCACTGGTCAATCTTGAGAAAAGTGTGGAAGTTTTTTACGAACTGTCTGAAATGGCCACAGGAAACTATTGGTACGCCAATAGTATGCAAACAGGGCAACGCAGGATCCCGATTGAAGGCACGGATGGTAAAAATAAAACATGGGAAGAGCTTCTCCCTCATTATACCGCTGAACTTGAAAATTTCAGCAGGAATATCCATAAATTGAAAAATCCCGGTAATGTACCCTCCCTTACCAGACCGGTATTGATACCTGCAAAAATCACATTGCATGATGAGGAATATGAATTCTTTGATCTGAAGAAGGGCAATGCGGTGTATGCCGATCAGGAATATTCAATACTCGATGTGACACCGGAATTAAAAGACCTGAAAGGATTAAAGCTGAAATATAATGACCAGCTGATAGCAGGAACTGCTGTCCGTTTCTCATCAGAACAACCGGTAAAAGTTTTGGTAGGTTACTTCAACGGACATAGCACCAGATTGTTGACTCCTCCTACGCTGGAAACCAATGCCAGCGCAAATGACCGCGGACAGGCTGAGATCCGCATAGCCAACGCGATGGATATCCGGGGATTATTTCCGGTAAATATTTACACATACAACTATGAACCCGGTGAACACACATTGCAGCTCGGGAAAGGGATTTGCCTGATAGCAGGATTTATGGATGGCAAACAGGAAATAAAAACCTATGACGCCGGAATTGGAGTCGTGGATGGGACCGGTGTTGACTGGTTGTTTTATTAGTTTCTAACTGACGGGGCTGGAAAACCTGTTGGTTGACTTAACTGTGTTAATTAAACTGAATTCCGGTGAAGTACAATTTCAATCCGACCATTGGTGATCAGGTCCTCCCTGTTGACATAGTCCTGGCTCCTGAATGGTGGCACAAACATGAAAGCATTACTTTCGATGAAGACTTCTTTTATCACCCGCTGAGAAGGGTTGAAGTCGAACAAATGATGGAAAGAGCTCTTTTCCAAAGATGGGGCAAATATGGGGCCGGGCAGCAAAAGGGCCAAAACATACCTGAAATAGGAGCAGTGCATCTGGCGGCCGGATTTTTATTATCTGAAATGCTGGGTTGCCGGGTTGAGTATTCCGATTCTCATCCGCCACGTGTAATATCAGCCCGGCGTGAAAAGCTTTCCATTGATCCGGAAGAAGTATTCAAATCAGACGCCTTTAAAAAAATACTCCATTTATGCGAAATGCTTAAAGCAAAATATGGATATCTTTCAGGGGATATCAACTGGGGAGGAATCCTGAACCTGGCCCTTGACCTTCGGGGAGAAGAAATATTCACCGACATGATGCTGTCACCGGAAGAGACGAAAGCCTATTTCAGACAACTGGCTTTTGTTATCACAAAGTTCACCAAAAAGATCAGTTCAGAAACCTCTTCAACATCCATTTCCGTTAACCGTGTGGTAAGGCACTTACCCAGACCGGTCTTTCTCCATTCTGAATGCAGCCATACCATGATTTCTGCTGAAGATTATGAACAATTCCTGTTGGATTTTGACATGGAATGGAGCAGCATAAGGCCCTTTGGAATTCATTATTGCGGACCCGATCCGCATCGTATGGCGCAGTGTTTTGCCAAAATCCCTCATCTTGATTTTCTGGATGTCGGTTGGGGTGGTGACATTAAGGTTTTGCGTCGCTGTTTGCCGGATACATTCTTGAATATCAGACTGAGTCCGGCAGTGATCGTGCAACAGACAACGGATGAAATAAAAGAAACCATCATCAGACTGGTGAATGACTCCGGCAATCCATGGTTGACAGGTGTTTGTTGCATCAATATGGATGACAAGGTAAGTGATGATAAGATCGAAATGATCTTCAAAACCGCAGAAGAACTGAGGAAAAAGTATCAGAAAGAAATTTCTGCCAATGCCTGAACAGCGATTTTATGAAGAAATTCGATACATCAGTCAAAGATGCCCAGGCCACTGAGGTTGTTCCCGTATCCCCCCGGATATTTGATTTTGATGAATATGCGGAATATGCTGCAATCCTGAACAAAAATTGCGATGCTTTCTGGAAATCCCTGTCAGGGGTTCTTGTATACCGTCGTATGCGTGTGGCAAAATGTTTCTCCTTTGGGTGCAGGGATATGAAAATATCGCTTGAGAATCAACTGGGGGCGTTGAAAAAAAGCATGGTGTATAAAGCTGATGTGCCTAATTTTTTAGAGCCATGGTATGGCATCGGAACTATTGCCAGTGCTTTTGGAGGTGATTATAGCTGGATTGAGGACAATGCTCCGGCTATGAAGCCATCCTTCAAATCGCTGGATGAAGTCCTCGCCTTTAAACCCCATGAGGTTTCTGCAACTTCCATTGGCCTTCATACCTTGCATATGATTGATTATTTCATGGAGGAAACCCGGGGAAAACTTCCGGTTTCCCTGACGGATACGCAATCACCGCTGAACATGGCCGGTCATATGCTTCCCCTTGATCAATTATTAATGAGTTTCCTTACGGAACCCGAAAAAGTGCTGAAGCTGTTTGATATTCTTGCCGGCCTGTCAATGAGCTTCAACCGGGAACAGCTTAAAATAATCGGGAATGCTGCGGTATGGCCGGGACATGGATTTGCATCATCGTCTTCCTGGAAAGGACTTGGTATGAGTGACGATAATGCCCTGATGATTTCTCCGGAACAATATCTTCAAATCGCTGCTCCTTCCGTCGAGAAGATATGCAGGCCTTTCGGAGGTACTGCTTTTCATTCCTGCGGCAACTGGTCAGCATGGCTTGATGCTGTGATGAATGTAAAAGGATTGCTAATGGCTGACGGAGCTTTCTCGCCTGAAACAGATCCCGACTCCATTACAGACCTTGAAACTTTTCATCGTCTGGCCCATACAGGGATTGTATTAAATGCACGGATTGTTGGCGATACAGAGATTCTTGAACAACAGGTTAAACGTTTATGGGTGCCGGGAATGAAACTGGTGGTGGTTACCTACTGCTCAACGCCTGAAGAGCAAGCCAGGGCTTATGATCTTATTCATGAAATTTGTATATGATGACGAAGAACGCCCCCGGAACCTACAGATGGAGAATGGTTGCATTATTGTTTTTTGCAACTACCATCAATTACATTGATCGGGGCGTGCTGGGTATCCTTGCTCCGGATCTGCAAACAAAGTTGAACTGGTCTGAATCTGACTATGGCTATATTGTCATGGCTTTCCAGACCTCATATGCCATAGGCCTTATAACCACAGGAGGCATATTGGACCGGATAGGGACCCGTCTGGGATATTCGTTGGCAATGATCTTGTGGAGCCTTGCAGGGATATTCCATGCCGCAGGCAGAAGTGCGTTTTCCTTTGGTGTTGCCCGTTTTTCTCTTGGACTTGGTCAATCGGCCAACTTTCCGGCAGCCGTAAAAACCGTTTCAGAATGGTTCCCAAAAAGAGAAAGAGCTTTGGCTACGGGAATTTTTAATGCCGGCTCTAACCTGGGGGCCATATTGACGCCTGTTATAATTCCATGGATCGCATTAAAATGGAACTGGCAATGGGCATTTATTATTACCGGTGCGCTTGGATTTATCTGGTTGCTCTTTTGGTTACCTGTATATAAAGAACCTGGGAAATGCCTGAAATTATCCCTGTCAGAGAAGGAATATATTCTGCAGGACGGGGAAGAATCAACAGAAAAGGTCCCCTGGCACAGCATAATTCCGCACAGGCAGACATTGGGGATTTGTCTGGCGCGCTTTTTCACCGATCCGATCTGGTGGTTTTTCCTATACTGGCTGCCTAAATTTCTCGATAAAAGTTTTGGCATTGATCTTACCACCATAGGCCCTCCCATTATTATTATCTATGTTATATCTATTGGAGGATCTGTGACGGGAGGATGGCTGTCTTCATTTTTTATCCGGAAAGGCAAAAATCCTGTTGCCGCAAGGAAATCGTCGATTTTCATACTGGCATTGCTGGTAATCCCTATATTTTTTGCTACCCGGGCTTCCAATTTGTGGCTTACTGTTATGCTTATTTCAATGGCTACCTTCGCCCATCAGGGATATGCTGCAAACATTTTCACCATCGTATCAGATATTTATCCCAGGAACGCCGTTGGTTCAATGGTTGGCCTGTCCGGTTTTGCAGGGGCAATCGGAGGAGTGCTCTTTTCGGGAGCTGTAGGATTTATTTTGGAGGCAACGAACAATTATTATATTATTTTTGGTTTTGCCAGCATGGCTTATTTATTATGTTGGGCATCACTTAAGTTGTTTGTCCCTGATAATGAAAAAATAGTTTTATAACGATCGGCCCTGCTGGTAACGCAAAGTATTCAATTCTACTTAAGCCTTTTTGAAATGAAAAAATACCTGTTCATCCTTCTTATATTGAATTGCGGAATTGCAGGCTGCCAGGACAATCATAAACCTGCACCCCTGAAACTATGGTACACCCGGCCTGCCAGCGACTGGAACGAAGCCCTTCCCATCGGTAACGGCCGGCTGGGGGCGATGATATTTGGTGATCCTGCAAATGAGCACCTGCAACTGAATGAAGAAACCGTTTGGGGAGGCGGGCCGCACAACAATGTTTATCCTGAATTTGCACCGGTTATGAAAGAAGTCCGTGTCCTCATTCTTGAAGGCAAATATGCCGAGGCTCAAAAACTGGCTGACACAAAAATTGCGTCGACCCAAAACGGCATGCCCTATCAGGCCATGGGAGACTTATATATAGAATTCCCCGGGCATGAGCAATATTCGGATTATAACCGCGACCTGGATATTGAAAATGCAGTTTCAACGGTATCCTATATGGCAAATGGGATCCGCTATAAGCGTGAAGTGTTTTCATCCTTTACCGAACAGGTCATCCTGTTGAGCATCACTGCTGACAAACCTTCGTGCATAGATGCAGTCGTTTCGGTAAACAGCCTTCAGCAAAACCAGATTAAGGTAGCTGAAGACCAAATCACGATGACCGGGATTGCCACCGGACATGAAGGTATTCCGGGCCAGGTCAGGTTTACCACCCTTGTTAAACCGGTTGTCAGAAACGGAACGGTGGAAATGAAAGACAGCTCCCTGTTCATTCATAAAGCCGATGAGGTCGTCCTATACGTTTCTGCCGGAACCAATTTTTTGAATTATCATGATTTAAGCGCTGATCCCGGTGAGAAAGCATGGCAATATATTAATCGTGCCTTAAAAATAAACTATGGGGCAGCAAAGAAAAATCATATTGCTTATTACAGATCTTATTTTGACAGGATTAAACTTGATCTGGGGACTACGGATTCAATTAAGAATCCCACGCCGGCAAGGCTTGAAAACTTTAAGAACGGCAACGATCCTCAGCTGGTGACCCTGTATTTTCAGTATGGCCGTTATTTGCTCATTTCAAGCTCCCAGCCTGGTGGTCAGCCGGCCACCCTGCAGGGAATATGGAATGACAAGCTGAATCCTCCCTGGGACAGCAAGTACACGATCAACATCAATTGTGAAATGAATTACTGGCCTTCGGAAGTGACCAACCTGACCGAGCTTAATGATCCGCTTTTCCGGATGCTGAAGGATCTGTCCGTCACCGGACGTGAAGCTGCCTCGAAAATGTATGGTGTACGGGGGTGGGTCGCCCATCACAATACGGATATCTGGCGATCAGCCGGCATATGTGACAGGGCGTTTTACGGATTATGGCCTTCTGGAAGCAACTGGCTCAGCCAGCATTTATGGCAGCATTATCTGTTTAGCGGTGACACCGCATTCCTGAGGGAATATTATCCGGTTATGAAAGGGGCATCGGAATTTTATGCCGATGTGCTGGTCAGGGAACCCAGGACCGGTTATCTTGTTCTTTGTCCTTCCAACTCCCCTGAAAATAAATAACTTAACCTGGATTCCGCAAATGACAGGACTAACATAGATAATCAGTAACACTACAATCTATTCTCTAACGAAATACGAAAAACTACAAT
>Ga0105101_10000818_pt1 | contig 13238 bp, 11 predicted proteins | sample PPLLak21cMay2015_2_FD_87037 | JGI IMG/M metagenome (GOLD analysis project Ga0105101, IMG submission 87037) | Freshwater sediment microbial communities from Prairie Pothole Lake near Jamestown, North Dakota, USA - PPLs Lake P8 Core (1) Depth... | ecosystem: Environmental > Aquatic > Freshwater >... | reverse complement strand
GAGGAATCCGTGACGTTTGGACTGGGTCACGACGCCCTTGCGCGCGTCGATCAGGATGATGGCCAACTCGGCCGTCGATGCGCCGGTAACCATATTGCGCGTGTACTGGATGTGGCCGGGCGTGTCGGCGATGATGAACTTGCGCGCCGGCGTGGCGAAATAGCGGTAGGCGACGTCGATCGTGATGCCCTGCTCGCGCTCGGCCAGCAGTCCATCGGTGAGCAAGGAGAGGTCGATGGCCGCGAGGCCGCGCCGGCGCGAGGCCGCTTCCAGCGCCGTGACCTGGTCGGCCAGCAGCCCTTTGCTGTCGTACAGCAGCCGGCCGATCAGCGTGCTCTTGCCGTCGTCGACGCTGCCGGCGGTGATGAACCGCAGAAGTCCGGCGTGGGCCGGCACCCTCCACAGCCGCTCTCCCGCTCCCCCCGCGGGATTGAGAGCAACACTCGTCATCAGAAGTACCCCTCTTTCTTGCGCAACTCCATCGCGGCGTCGTTGGTCTGGTCGTCCAGCCGGGTCGCGCCCCGCTCGGTGATGCGTGTGTCCCGTGTCTCCCTGACGATCTCGTCGAGCGTCGCTGCAGTCGATGCGACCGGAGCGGTGCAGGTAATGTCGCCGACAGTGCGGAAGCGCACGCTCAGCTCTTCGACGCGTTCGCCCTCGCGCGGCGGCGTAACGTCGGTGACCGGAACCAGGGCGCTGCCGCGCCGAACCACGGCGCGGCGATGGGCGAAGTAGATCTCGGGCAAGGGGATGCGTTCGCGGCGGATGTACTGCCACACGTCCAGCTCGGTCCAGTTGGAGATCGGAAAGACGCGGATGTTCTCGCCGGATCGAGCACGGCCGTTGTAGATCGACCACAGCTCCGGACGCTGGCTCTTCGGGTCCCACTGGCCGAACTCGTCGCGGAAGGAGAACACTCGCTCCTTGGCACGGGCCTTCTCCTCGTCGCGGCGCGCACCGCCGATGCAGGCGTGGAAGCCGAACTCGGCGATAGCATCCAGGAGCGTGACCGACTGATGCGGGTTGCGCGGCTCGTCGGGCCGGCGCAGGCGTACGCGGCCGTTACGGATCGACTCGCCAACCGAACGCACCACAAGCTTCACGCCGCGCTCGGCCGCGAGTCGGTCACGAAAGGCGATCACCTCCGGAAAGTTGTGCTCCGTGTCGATATGCAGCAGTGTGAACGGAACGCGCTCCGGGAAGAACGCGCGCTCGGCCAGCCGCAGCACCGTCGCCGAGTCCTTGCCGCCGGAGAACAGCAGCGCCACGTTGCGGCATTCGGCCGCCACCTCGCGCAGGATGAAGATCGACTCCGCCTCCAGCGCGTCGAGATGGCTCCAGCCCGCCCGGGTACGTGCGCAGGGCTCCGCGCGCTCGATCTCGGTCAGCATCGTCATTAGGTCTTGTCCTCGGTCAGTCGAAGCTCGCGCGAGCCGCCGCCGCGGTCTTGCGCACCAGCCGGCCCTGCGGGTCCGTGTGCAGCCCGCATTCGCGCGAGGCCGCCTGCTCCCACCACCAGCGTCCGGCGCGGGGATCCTCGCCGGGCTGCACGGCGCGCGTGCAGGGAGCGCAGCCGATGCTCGGGTAGCCACGACGATGCAGAAGGTTGGTCGGTACGTCGAAGTTCTTCACGTAGGCCCACACCTCCTGCTCCGACCAGTCCGCCAGCGGGTTGAGCTTCATCAACCCGTTGGCGTCATCGTGGGCCAGCACCGCTACCTCCGCCCGCGTGACGGACTGCTCGCGCCGCAGGCCGGTGATCCACAGCCGCTTGCCTCGCAGGACGCGGCGCAGGGGCACGAGCTTGCGGATCTCGCAGCAGCGCTTGCGCAGCTCGATGCTGTCGTAGAAGGCGTTGACGCCATGGGCTGCGACGAAGGCTTCCACCTCGGAAGCATCGGGGAACAGGACCCGGATCGGACGGCGATAGTCTATCGCCGCACGTGCGATCAGATCGTGTGTCTCCTCCGGCAGCCGTCCCGTGTCGAGCGTGAACACGTCCACTTCCAGCCCCAGACCGTCGATCAGGTCCAGCAGCACCATGTCCTCGGCGCCGAAGCTGGAGGCGAACGCAGCCGGAGAGTACGCCGCAACGGCCTCGCACAATCGGGCAGAGGTCTCGCCAATGCGCGCTTCGAGAGTCATGCCGGGGTGCCCTCGACCCTCCGGGTGAACAGCGGCCCGCGATCGGCGCCCGCCTGATACACCTCGCTGAACTCGTCGAACGCCGCCACCGCGGCGTCGGCATCCTGGTCGTCACGCAACGCGAAGGCATCGAAACCGCAGCGCGCCAGGTCGAACAGCGTATCGCGCAGCACATCGCCGATGGCGCGCAGCTCGCCGCGGAACCCATGCCGCTCGCGCAGCAGGCGCGCCGCCGAGTAGCCGCGTCCGTCGGTGAACGTTGGGAAACGCACGGCGATCAGCTCAGGGATGAAGCCCGAAGAGAACAGGACCGCAGGATCCTCCGCCCCCTCGAGCCAGACGCCGGTGCGGCCCTGCCGCCCCAACAGCGCCGCCTGTTGCCCGCGCCATACCGCCAGCGGCACGATGATGTCGCCCTCGGTGGGCAGGGGGCCGGCGATCGGCTCGTTCGGCAGTCCGATCACGCGCCAGCCGTCGCTCGCGATCCGGCGTTGCTTAATCAGCGTAGTCATACACGTGGCTCTTGAAAGGTTCGATGCCGAGGCGGTGCACGACGTCGACGAAGCGCTCATGCTCGGACTCGCGCTGCTCGAGATAGACCGCAATGAGCCGCTCGATGACGTCGGGGACCTCGTCCCGGGCGACGGACGGACCGATAACACGCCCGAGCGCTGCCTGCGCGCCTTGACGGCCGCCGATGGTGATCTGGTACCACTCCTCGCCGTTCTTATCCACGCCCAGGATGCCGATGTTGCCGACATGATGGTGGCCGCAGGCGTTCATGCACCCCGAGATGTTCAGGTCCAGCTCGCCGATGTCGTACAGGTAGTCGAGATCGTCGAAACGCCGCTGGATCGCCTCCGCGACGGGGATGGAGACGGCATTGGCCAGCGAGCAGAAATCCCCGCCCGGGCAGCTGATGATGTTGGTGAGGAGCCCGATGTTCGGCGTCGCGAATCCCAGCTCCTTGAGCCTGCCCCAAAGCTCATGCAGGTCGCGCACGGGGACGTCGGGGAGCACCAGGTTCTGCTCGTGGCTCACCCGGATCTCGCCGAAGCTGTGACGCTCCGCCAGGTCCGCAACGGCATCCATCTGGTCGGCGGTGGCATCGCCGGGCGGCACTCCGGTTTTCTTCAGCGACAGCGTCACTGCGGCGTAGCCCGCGACCCGGTGCGCCTGCACATTGCGCTCGACCCAGCGGGCGAACGCGCGGTCCGCGGCCAGGCGTGCGTCGTACCGCACCTCCTCCTGCTTCCGGAGGACCGGATCGACGGTGGCGTAGGCAGGACGAGTGAACTGCTGCGCGACGCGATCGATCTCCTCCTGGATCAGCGTGCCGGGGCCGTCCTTCAGGTGCGCCCACTCGGCTTCCACCTGCTCGGCGAACCCCGCCGGAGTCAGGTCCTTGACCAGAATCTTGATGCGAGCCTTGTACTTGTTGTCGCGCCGTCCATAGCGGTTGTAGCCGCGCAGGATCGCGTCCAGGTAGGTGAGCAGATGGCGCCAGGGCAGGCACTCGCGGATGACGTGGCCGATGATCGGGGTGCGCCCGAGCCCGCCGCCCACGATCACGCGGAACCCGATCTCGCTCGAATCGCTGCGCACCGCGTGTAAGCCGATGTCGTGCACCAGCGTGGCCGCGCGGTCCTCGACCGAGCCGTTGATCGCGATCTTGAACTTGCGCGGCAGGAAACCGAACTCCGGGTGCAGGGTAGACCACTGTCGCATCACCTCGGCCCATACGAACGGGTCGACGATCTCGTCCGGCGCCACCCCCGCGAAGTGGTCGGTGGTGATGTTGCGCACGCAGTTGCCGCTGGTCTGGATGGCGTGCATCTGCACCGTGGCGAGCTCCGCGAGGATCTCGGGCACGTCCTCCAGGCGTGGCCAGTTGAACTGGATGTTCTGGCGCGTGCTGAAGTGACCGCAGCCGCGGTCGTAGGTGCGCGCGATGTGCGCCAGCTTGCGCAACTGCGTGGCTGACAGCAGTCCATAGGGGATCGCCACCCGCAGCATCGGTGCACGCTTCTGGATGTAGAGTCCGTTGCGCAGCCGCAGCGGGCGGAAGTCGTCCTCGGAAAGCTGCCCCGCGAGGAAGCGGCGGGTCTGGTCGCGGAACTGGGCGACGCGCTCTTCCACCAGGCGCTGGTCGATCGGGTCGTAGAGATACATACGCTGTCGCTGGGCAGGACCGGGCCGGTCTATTCTGGGAGACGCCGCTGACGTACTGTCGACCGAAGGGTCAACAGCACGTCGGCGCGCAACCGGCCAACATTCGCCCAGACCGGGCGGCGCGTGGCCGACGGCAGAAACTGGAATCGGTGCGTAGCGGGCGCCGCCGAGCAATCAGGGCGGGCCGCCCGCCCGGGGCAATGCCCGGCAACACTCGCGCACCACCCGCAACGGTCGACCTCAGGTCGCCGATCTGCAGTGCGGCGCGGGAGCCCCACACGGCCTGCGGGCTCCCCAGGGAATGATGCGCGGTCATCTGATTTGCTCGATCACATTAGGCTGGCATGCTAGCAACTTGGCGGCCGTTGTGAACGAATAATGAGTCATATCCTTATGCCTTTCGGCTATATACATTAGCGCGATCGACTGCGGACTCGGTTCGACGCTCGACGTCCCTCGCGCATATGCAAAGAATCGGGAGTTCGTTCCGTTTTCGTCCGCGCCTCGCTACAGTTCGAGCCGTTAGTCGATCTGGAGATGAGCACGGATGCAGGTGACGGCAACTGCCAGCGCGGGGGATGCGACCGACACGGTACCCGCGGAGGTGGTGGGTGCGCTCGCGCGACTGCTGCGAGAGGTGCGCTACGGCTCCATCGAGATCGTGGTGCATGACGGCCGCATCACCCAGATCGAGCGCAGGGAGAAAGTGCGCTTCGCGCCGCCCGAGCAGCTGCGCTGAGCCTGCGTTCCTCAGCCCCACAGTCTCGGGCCGGTTCAGGTTCGTCCTCGCCAGCTTGATCGCGGCGCCCGTCGTGTTTCGGGGTGCAGTGGCCGGGTTCTCTGGCCCGGACCGATTCCTGGGGTGCGGGCCACTGCCTACCGGTCCACCGGAGGCGATCGTAGCAACAGGTAGCGAAGTGAGCTGACCGAACCATCGGAGGATCTCTTCATGACAGATAAATCTAAGGAGATCCTTACATGCGTTCTCACCGGTCATGGTGGCCTGCGCTGCTCGCGGGCGGCAGCCTCATGCTCTCGTCCTCCCAGCTCCTAGCGCAGGCTTCGTCACTCGACGAGGATGTGCTGCGCGCGCGCGTCGAGGAGCTCGAGCAGAAGCTCAAGCGCCTCGAGGAGAGGCTCGAACAGCAGGCCCAGCCGGCTCAGGACAGCGCGCGCGCCGCCGAGAGTCCGCCGGCGAGCGAGCCGTTTGCTCGCGAGCAGGCCCTCCAGGAGCGCGTCGAGGAGCTAGACCAGCAGGTCAAGGTGCTCGGCCGTAAGCAGGAACTGCAGCAGGAAGAGCAAACGGGGGCGAAGAAGACCACCCCAACAGTCACCGCGGGCGAGAACGGGTTGACGGTGCGGTCTGGCGATGGGCAGAACCAGTTCCGGCTGCGCGCCGTGCTGCAGGCCGACGGGCGCTTCTTCGCCAGCGACAGCGGCAACGACACGTTTCTTCTGCGCCGGGTTCGGCCGATCTTCGAGGGGACGGTGGGAGGGATATACGACTTCCGCTTTACGCCGGACTTCGCGGGGGGCCAGACCGTCATCCAGGACGCATACGTCCATGCCCGCTTCCTCCCCTATGCGCAACTGCGTGTCGGGAAGTTCAAGGCACCGGTCGGACTGGAGCGGCTGCAGAGCGCGTCGGATATCCGGTTCGTCGAGCGCGGCTACCCGACCAGCATTGTCCCCAACCGCGACCTCGGTGTGCAGCTGGGGGGAGAGCTTTTCGATCGCGCGCTCGAGTATCAGGTCGGGTACTTCAACGGCGTGGCCGACGGGGGCAGCAGCAACAATCTCACCCGGGAACAGGACAACAATACGGACAAGGACTGGGCGGCGCGTGTGTTCGCGCAGCCGTTCCGCAACAGCATCGGCCCGTTGCAGGGGCTGGGCCTCGGCATCGCCGGTACCTTCTCCGACTTCACGGGGCGCTCGGGCACGAGCTTCCAGGACACCAACCTGAGCTCCTACAGCTCCATCGGGCAGCAGGTGTTCTTCAGCTACCGCACCGGTGCCACCAACGGCACGTACGCCGCAGGCAACAGGCTGCGTCTGTCCCCGCAGGCCTATTACTACTGGAACTCGCTGGGCGTCATCGCCGAATACGCGCGCGTCGCCCAGGACGTACAGAGGAACCTCAGCGCCACTACCTCCCGGACAGCTACGTTGGATCACGATGCCTGGCAGGTGGCGGTGACCTATGTGCTGACCGGCGAGGACAACTCGTTCCCAGGCATAAAGCCGCGACGCCCGTTCCAGATCGGCAAACCCGGCTGGGGCGCCTTCGAGATCGGCGCGCGCTATACCCAGCTCGAGCTCGACGACGACACCTTCGCCAGCGGCGCAAGCTCCTTCGCCGACCCGACGACCGCCGCGCAGAGCGCCAAGACCTGGGGCGCCGTCTTAAACTGGTACCTCAACTCGAACGTGCGGTTTGTGCTGGACTACGAGCACACCAAGTTCGAGGGTGGCGGCGGCGGGACCGTTGCGGCCCCGCAGGATCGCATCGACGAGGACCTCGTGTTCGGCCGCGTTCAGGTGGCGTTCTGAGCAGCACGACCGACAGAAGCCTAATCCTCGCGAATCGGCGCGGCTGCCTGCCGCGCCTGCTCGATGGCCTCGTCTGTCAGATGGGGCGCGAAGGTGCGGATGAAGCCGTAGGTATAACCGGGCAGGTACGCTCCCCGCTTTACGGCGACGCGGGTAGCCCTGGATCGGAACAGATGTGCGGCATCGATGGCAGAAAGACCGAGATCGCGCTTCTCGTCATAGGCCATCGCGGCCACGATCCCAACACCCATCCCAAGCTCCGTGTAGGCCTTGATCACGTCTGCATCGATAGCGGTCAGTACGACATCGGGGACCAGGTCGCGGGCCGCGAAGGCCTCGTCAATGTGGGAGCGCCCCCCGAATTGGGCGCTGTACGTGATGATGGGATGAGTCGACAGCTCCTCCAGCGTGAGGTTCTGGCGCTTGGTCAACGTGTGATCGCGCGGGACGATCACGCAGTGGTGCCACGTGTGCCCAGGCAGCGCCAGCAGGTCCGGATAGTGATCCAGGGCCTCAGTAGCGATTGCAATATCTGCATGGCCCTGCCTAACCATCTCGGCGACGCGAGCGGGATCGCCCTCTTGAAGCGACAACCGCACTTTCGGGTACAGGGAGCGGAACTGCTGAACGACGCGCGGCAACGCGTACCGGGCCTGGGTATGTGTCGTGGCGATGGTCAGAGAGCCACTGTCCTGCTCGGTAAAGTCTTTTCCAATCTGGCGCAGGTTCTCCACCTCCGCCAAGAGGCGCTCGATCGCCTGCAGAACAATGCGTCCGGGATCGGTGAGGCCAACGAGGCGCCTGCCACGTCGGACGAAGATCTCCACTCCGATCTCTTGCTCCAGCTCGCGGATCTGCCTGCTAACGCCAGGCTGAGAGGTGAAGAGGACCGTGGCCGCCTCCGTCAGATTGAACCCCTGGCGCACTGCCTCTCGGACGTATCTAATTTGTTGAAGGTTCATCCATGCTCCCTTGCCAGCGCGTTGCTACCCACCGTGTGAAGTTACTGTGCAGCTGCGCCCGAGTAGTCTGCGGCTGAAGCGGTGCCTCCACGTGCGCCACGCCAAGTAGCGGGAAACGTGCCCGCTCGCCATCGGACATTGTCGGCACCGCTCGATCACCTCGGGCTAGAGACGGAATTCCACTGGCGGTACGCACCTGTGTGCCGTTCGTGTGCCGTGCGCCCCATGGGGCGCAGGAACTCGTCGAGCGATCGAGCTTTGCCGAAGGAAGGAGCAACCGCCGGTGGCAGTTGGCCGAAGGGGACGCGAAGTGCTCGTAAGGGACACACGCAGGAGGAGCAGTAAGGAAACCTACTGCCCCGGCTGGTAGATCTGATCGAAGACACCGCCGTCGGCGAAGTGCGTGGCCTGCGCCTTCCGCCAGCCGCCGAAGACCTCTTCGATGGTGAACAGGTTGACCTTGCTGAACTGGGTCGAGTACTTCGACGCAGCCGCCTCCAGCCGCGGCCGGTAGTAGTGGCGACCGGCGATATCCTGCCCCTCGGGCGTGTACAGGTACTCGAGATAGGCTTGCGCCGCCTTGCGCGTACCGCGCCGGTCGGCCACCTTGTCCACGAGCGTGACTGGTGGCTCGGCGAGGATAGACACTGACGGCACGATGATCTGGAACTTATCCGGACCCAGTTCCTTCACCGCCAGGAACGCCTCGTTCTCCCAGGAGATGAACACGTCGCCGATGCCGCGCTCGGTGAACGTCGTCAGCGAGCCACGCGCCCCCGTGTCCAGCACCGGCACGTTCTTGAACAGCCGGGCGACGAAATCCTTGGCCTTCGCCTCGTCGTTGGCGTTGCGCTTCAGCGCGTAGCCCCAGGCCGCCAGGTAGTTCCAGCGGGCACCGCCCGAGGTCTTGGGATTCGGCGTGACCACCGAAACGCCGGGCTTCACCAGATCGTCCCAGTCCTTGATGCCCTTCGGGTTGCCCTTGCGCACCAGGAACACGATGGTGGAGGTATAGGGTGCGCTGTTATGCGGCAGGCGCTTCTGCCAATCCTTCGGGATGAGCTTCGCGCGCTCGTACAACGCGTCGATGTCGTAGGCAAGGGCCAAGGTCACCACGTCGGCTTCGAGCCCGTCGATGACCGACCGGGCCTGCTTGCCAGAGCCGCCATGCGACTGCCTGATCGACACGGACTCGCCGGTCTTTTCCTTCCAGTGCTTCGTGAAGGCGGCGTTGAAGTCCTGATACAGCTCGCGCGTCGGGTCGTACGACACGTTGAGCAGAGTCACGTTGGCGCTGGCGGTAGAAGCAAGAAATCCGGCGGCAAACAGGGTCGCCATGGTCAAGAATCTAGGCATACACGGACTCCAAGTCGTTCGGGATTTCGGGGGTCGTTCTGAATGTCGGGGGTACTCGGTGGGCGATCGCGTCGTGAGGCCGTCGCGCGGCGTCCCCGTTGCGAAGCGCAACGATACCGGCGGCGGAATCAAACCTGAACGAACTTTATCTTCGTTCCTAATGCGCCCAGGTTAGCTTGGCGCGGCGTTCCAGCGCCGGCCCATGCCCGTGGGAAAGCGTCCAGCGCGGGGCGACCGGGACGCGCTAGCGCCCCCCGGCCCGATGGTCGCCGCGCGAGCGGGCGTGCCGGCTACCAAATGACCGTGCCGTGCAGCGGAAGAGGTTCCTGCCTGACCGCCTCCTGCCCCTGCCTCGCGGGCTCGCGCGGCGGCGACTCGCGCTGGCGGTCGAGGAACACCTGCATGCGGCCGGGCACTATGGCCAGGGTTTCGCCCACCTTCAGGTTGAGTCCTCGCGCACGCACGGCCGACATCTCCGCCTCCAGAACTTCGCCGGTGTCTTGTCGCTCCAGCTCGAGGCGCGCGGTCGGTCCCACCACCAGCAGGCGGCTCAGCTGGACGGGAATCCCGTTCAGACCGGGGGAGAAGCGCTCGATCTCGATCTCATGTGGCCGTGCGTAGACGACGGCAGGTACGTCCTGCACATCCCGGTACTCAGGCGACTCGAGCGAGACCGGTCCGAGGTGAAGCCGACCGTGGTGCGCACGTCCATGGAATACGTTGACGGTGCCGAGAAAACCGTACACGAAAGGTGAGGCCGGCCGCTCGTACACCTCGGCGGGGCTGCCCACCTGCTCGACCTTGCCTTTGTTCATCAGCACCACCTGGTCTGCCACCTCCAGCGCCTCTTCCTGATCGTGGGTGACGAAGATGCTCGTGATGTGGAGCTCATCGTGCAGCCGGCGCAGCCAGCGGCGCAGCTCCTTGCGCACCTTGGCGTCGAGCGCGCCGAATGGTTCGTCCAGCAGCAGCACCTTGGGCTCGACCGCCAGCGCCCGTGCAAGCGCGATGCGCTGTCGTTGCCCGCCCGACAGCTGGTGCGGGTAGCGGTCGGCGAGCGAGTCCAGTTGCACCAGCTGGAGCAACTCGCGCACCTTACGTCGGATCTGCTCGCCGGATGGCCGCTCGGCGCGCCGCTTCACCCGCAACCCGAACGCGACGTTCTCGAACACGGTCATGTGCCGGAACAGCGCATAGTGCTGGAATACGAAGCCCACCTGCCGCTGGCCCACGTCGCGGTCAGAGGCGTCTTCGCCGTGGAATAGAACGGCGCCGCTGTCTGGCACCTCGAGCCCGGCGATGATCCGCAGCAGCGTGGTCTTGCCGCACCCGGACGGCCCGAGCAGCGCCACCAGCTGGCCTGCCGGGAAGGCCAGGCTGACCTCGTCCAGAGCGGCAAAGCTGCCGAAGCGCTTTACGATGCTGCGTACTTCGATGCTCATGATGGTTGCTCGCTGCTCAATGCGGCTGCCCGCCCCAGCTCCCGCCGCGTCTTCCACTCGACCAGGCTCTTCAGCAGCAGCGTGAGGAGCGCGAGCGAGGCAAGCAGCGAGGCAACTGCAAAGGCAGCCGCGAAGTTGTATTCGTTGTAGAGGATCTCGACGTGCAGGGGCGTGGTGTTGGTGAGGCCGCGCACGTGGCCCGACACCACCGACACGGCGCCGAACTCGCCCATGGCGCGCGCGTTGCATAGGATCACCCCGTAGAGCAGGCCCCATTTGATGTTCGGGAGCGTCACCCGCCAGAACATCTGCCAGCCCGAGGCGCCCAGCACACGCGCGGCCTCTTCCTCCTCGGTGCCCTGCGCCTGCATCAGCGGGATCAGCTCCCGCGCGACGAACGGGAAGGTCACGAAGATGGTCGCCAGGACGATCCCGGGGACGGCGAAGATGATCTTGATGTCGTGCGCCTGGAGCCAGGGCCCGAGCCAGCCCTGCGCGCCGAACAGAAGGACGTAGACCAGCCCCGAGATCACGGGAGACACGGCGAAAGGCAGATCGATCAGCGTGATGAGCACGCTCTTGCCTCGGAAGTCGAACTTGGCGATAGCCCAAGCGGCCGCGACACCGAAGACGAGATTCGCGGGTACGGCGATGGCAGCGACCAGCAGCGTGAGCTGGATCGCGGTCACTGCGTCGGCTTCGGTGAGCGCGGCGAAGTAGGTGCCCAGCCCCTTGCGTAGCGCCTCGGTGAACACCGCCGCCAGAGGAACCACCAGAAACAGCCCCAGAAAGGCCACAGCAAGCGCGATCAGACCCCAGCGCACCAGGGTCGGCTCGGCGGTTGCCCCCCGCCGCGCCGACACCGGGGTGGGAAGCGCAAGTGCAGAGGCGGCGGAAGTCATGGTCAGCCGCGTGCCATCCGGCGGCTGCTCCACCACTGCAGCAGGTTGATGAGCAGCAGAAGCAGGAAGGAGATCAGCAGCATGACCACCGCCACCGAGGTCGCGCCCGCGTAGTCGTACTGCTCCAGCTTGATGATGATGAGCAGTGGTGCAATCTCGGAGACCATCGGCATGTTTCCAGCGATGAAGATCACCGAGCCGTACTCACCCACCGCACGGGCGAAGGCCAGGGTAAAACCGGTGAGCAGCGCCGGCCAGAGCGCCGGCAGGATGACGCGTGCGAACGTCTGCCAGCGATTCGCACCCAGCGTGGCAGCGGCCTCCTCCAGCTCCGGCTCGAGGTCTTCTAGCACGGGCTGGACGGTGCGCACCACGAATGGCAAGCCGATAAAGGTCAGCGCCAGCACCACGCCCAGGGGCGTGAAGGCGACGTTGATGCCGAGCGGGACCAGCAGGCTGCCGATCCAGCCGTTGCTGGCGTAGACGGCGGTGAGCGCAATGCCGGCTACGGCCGTGGGCAGCGCGAAGGGCAGGTCGACCAGCGCGTCCAGGATGCGCCGGCCCGGAAACCGGTACCGCACGAGCACCCAGGCCACCAGCAGCCCGAACACCGCGTTGATCGACGCCCCGATCAGCGACGCCCCGAATGACAGGCGTAGTGAGGCGAGCACGCGTGGGGCAGTCACGGTGGCCCAAAACGCCTCCCACCCGAGGGTGGCAGACTTGAAGAAAGTTGCCGAGAGCGGAATCAGGACGATCAGCGACAGGTACAGGAGTGTGTACCCCATCGCCAGTCCGAAGCCCGGCAGCACACTCGGCAGCTTCCACAAGATGGCGCGCGCAGTCGTTGCGGGCGGGACCATGCTGCCCATCGCAGGCGCGGAAGCGTGCATCACCGCTGCGGCCTGTGGTGCTGTGCCGGCGCCTCCGGGCAGCCGAGGCCCGGCAGACTCGCGTTCGCAAGCGCGACCGAAGAAAAGCAAAGCCCACCAGTCGGTACGCCACGCGCGTGGGAACGCCGTCGATCCATGATGATGCTCACGTGTGGATGCAGGGATCCGTCGTCGCCACGTCCGGTCGGACGACGGTCAATCAGAGGCCACACGATACCGGTGCGGGCGGGCAACCGGAACGAACCAAAGGTTCGTTCTAAATGCGCTGGGGTTATTAAGCGGGGCAACCCCAGACGGAAGGAGTACGCAGCGGAGCCCGCTCACCGCCGGGGGCGGATCCGCTCCAGCACCTCTCCCAGCCGCTTGATCTCCTCCCCGTACAACGCCCAGTTGCCGTCGCGCTGCGCCTGCATCGCGCGCTGGTAGTGCGCCTGCGCCTGGCTCGCCAGATCGTCGATGGCAGCCGAGCCGGCCGGCTCGACCGCGCGAGCCTCCGGCCCGGCACGCACGGGGGCACGTCGCGGCCCAGCGGTCGGGAACAGGCGCGCGAGGGCCGCATCCAGGGTCTCCTCCATCACGATGCTGTTCTGGTACGCGACCACCACCCGCTTCAACTCGGGAATCCGTCCCCCGGCGGCGCGCAGGTACAGCGGGCGTATGTACAGGAGCGACTCCTCGATCGGGATCACCAGCAGCGTGCCCTGGATGACCTCGGAGCCCTGCTGGTTCCACAGCGTGATCTGCGGGGCGATCACCTGATCCTGGTTGATGCGCGCGGCAACCTGCCGAGGGCCGAAGATGACCGTCTGCTTC
>Ga0105101_10000817_pt1 | contig 13244 bp, 7 predicted proteins | sample PPLLak21cMay2015_2_FD_87037 | JGI IMG/M metagenome (GOLD analysis project Ga0105101, IMG submission 87037) | Freshwater sediment microbial communities from Prairie Pothole Lake near Jamestown, North Dakota, USA - PPLs Lake P8 Core (1) Depth... | ecosystem: Environmental > Aquatic > Freshwater >... | reverse complement strand
GTTTCCGGCGGCAGACTTTTCCTTTTCAACCTCAAGACCGTGTAACTGCGATTGATCGCTGTCACCCTTGCTACCATGGCTTATGGGGGCAGCCTCGTTTGTTACAATTCTTTTCTCCCCATCATTGCTGAGCCAAAGGATCAGGACCGGATCAGCGCGAGAGGATTTGCCCTGGGTTATGTAGGTGGCGTATCCCTGCTCATCATCAATCTTATCTTTGTGCTGTTCCCTGGATTTTTCGGCATAACGGATACCACCCTGCCTCCCAGGCTTGCCTTCGCCACTGTTTTTATATGGTGGATAGGCTTTTCCCAGATCACCTTCAGACGATTGCCCAAATATACCTTCGGAAATAGGGAAAAAGGAGCCAACATTTTCCTGAAAGGATATCAGGAATTGCGCGTTGTTTTTAACCAGGTGATGAAAATGAAACAGCTGAAGATTTACCTGGTGGCTTTCTTTTTCATGACCATGGGACTGCTGACCATTATGTTCATGGCGGCGACATACGGAACAAAGGAGCTGGGGCTGGAAGACAAAGTACTGATCCCTACCATTCTGCTGATCCAGCTGGTGGGAATAGTCGGAGCCTGGTCTTTTGCCCGGTTCTCAGGCCTGTTTGGCAATGTTAAAACATTGATTTTCAGCATTATTGGTTGGATAGGAGTTTGCGTGGGCGCATATCTCATTTATACTGCTGCCGGCTTTATTGCCATTGCTATGTGTGTGGGATTTGTGATGGGGGGGACCCAGGCTCTTGCCCGGTCAACCTATTCGAAAATGCTTCCCGAGACAAAGAATCATACTTCGTTTTTCAGCTTTTATGATGTAATGGAGAAACTGGCCACTGTGGGAGGCACTTTTAGCTTTGGTATAATAGAGGCCATCACAGGCAGCATGCGGTATTCCGTATTGGCTATCATCATCTATTTCCTGATCGGCCTTGTATTTATGCTGATTTTATTAAGGATACAGCAAAAAGAAAAAAGACTGCAGTTATTGCATTAGGAAATCTGCATCACGCTATCCTGAAAAGCCTGCACATAGCAAAGGCAATCCGGTAAAACCATCTTCCCATATGAAAGCAGGCCTTGTCACGCTATCCATCGCACAAATCCAATGTCCTGGCGGTGTGCCAACATTTCATTCTTAGGATACAGGCGAATCCCGTAGGTAAAGGTGCCCGGCTGGCCGATCTTTATCTTTGCAGCATAGGTAGCCTTATCAACAAAGAATTCACGAAGCTCCAGCTCATGGGTTGAAATCATCCGTTCACCATTTTCAGTTATAACGAGTTCCACACCCACTTCATTAGCCGGGATTTCATTCAGGTCAAGTACCACCTTGCCTTCGTACACCTGACTAACGTTAAACACCTCTGTCCCTTTATTGAATATATTGACCTCCAATACGTTTATATTATTCCATGCCTTGGCGATCCTTTTTTTCCAGGATGATATTCTTTTGGCCATTTCATAATCATCTTCGACAATCATCAGATGCCTGTCGTAAAGCTTCTGGTAATAACGCCTGAGATAATCATTAATCATCCGGGTTGTGGTAAAATGGGGAGCAATGCTGGTTATTGAGTTTTTGATCATCCTGATCCATTCAACCGGAATACCCTGGGGATTCCTGCTGTAAAATGCAGGTATCACTTCCTGTTCCAGCATGGTATAAATAATTTCCGCATCCAGGTCGTCCTGCAGGTTATGATCATCATAGGCTGATTCGTTGGTGAGGGCCCAGCCGGCATCAGGATGATAGCCTTCCACCCACCAGCCGTCGAGCACGCTGAAATGCAACGTGCCGTTCATTACAGCTTTTTCTCCACTGGTACCCGATGCCTCCATGGACCGGGTTGGGGTATTAAGCCATATGTCGGCTCCCTGAACCATGATGCGGGCAAGGTTCATATCATAATTCGGAAGGAAAAGGACTTTCCCCAGAAATTCCGGGTGTTTGGCCAGGTCAAATACGATTTTGATCAGATCCTGGCCTGCTTTATCGTTGGGATGGGCTTTGCCGGCAAAGATAATCTGTACGGGCCTGCCCGGGATATTTAATATCCTGGCCAGCCGTTCAGGATTACGGAACAGCAAATGAGCTCTTTTGTAAGTGGCAAAACGACGGGCAAAACATATGGTAAGAGAGTTTTCTGACAAGGTATTGTTAATGGCAATGATCTGTTTAGGATCTTCATGACGTTTGATTAAGTTTTCCTTAAAGCGTTCACGGATAGAGGTGATCAGTCGTTTCCTGAGATTTTGCTTAATCTGCCAGATGTCTTCATCAGGGACTTCTTCAATTTTTGACCACCTTTTAAAATCAATCAGATTCTGTTCAAAATTCTTTCCGAATGAATCCGAATAGAGTTTTTTCCATTCCGCGGCGGTCCATGTTGAATAATGCACTCCGTTTGTAACATAACCGATGTGCAGTTCTTCAGGAAGATATCCGGGCCAGAGTTTGGAAAACATTTCCTGGGTGACTGAACCGTGCAGCATGCTTACTCCGTTGATTTCCTGGGCAAGATGTGCTGCCAGATAACTCATGTTGAATTTTTCACTCCAGCTGTTGGGATTAGTGCGTCCCAGTGCCATAAGCTCGTTCCAGGTTATCCTGAGACGTTCGGGATAATGCCCGATATAACGTCTGAGCAGGTCTTCTTCAAAAGAATCATGTCCTGCCGGAACCGGTGTATGCGTTGTAAAAAGGGTCGATGATCTCACGATCACGCGTGCTTCGGCAAAGGTGAGGTTATAATTTTGTATGTACATGCGCATCCGCTCGAGCCCGATAAAAGCACTATGTCCTTCGTTGCTGTGGTAAAGATCAGGTTTCAGGTTCATTACTTCCAGTGCCCTTATGCCACCGATGCCCAGCAGCAATTCCTGCTTCAGCCGGTTTTCGTTATTGCCTCCGTATAAATGATGGGTAATATAGCGATCCTCTTCAATATTGTCATCAAAATCAGTATCCAATAAATATAGCTTAATTCGCCCAACACTGACTTCCCATATCCTGGCCTGCAGGGTGCGGCCGGGAAGCACAATGGAGATGGTTTTAAAATGGCCGTTTTCATCCTTCACAGGTTTTATGGGCAGCTTGGAAAAATGCTGAAAATCATAGGAGGCCTGTTGTTCTCCCCGTGTTGTAATTTGCTGTGTAAAGTAACCATACCGGTAAAGCAGTCCGATGGCAATAATATTCACCTTGCGGTCACTGGCTTCCTTTAAATAATCTCCGGCAAGAATGCCCAGTCCTCCGGAATATATTTTAAGGGAATTATGAAGGCCGTATTCCATGCTGAAATATGCAATGCATGGTTTGTTTTCTGTCGCACCCTCGCTGATATAGGCTTTATACCGCTTGTAAACAAGGTTTATTTTGTCTACATATTTTTTGTTCTTACTTAACAAATCCAGCTTTTCAAAATTGACCTGCTCAAAAAGGATAGCCGGATTCTGATCACATTGTTTCCAGATCTCAGGATCAATGCTTTCGAGCAATTCCTGTGCTTCATCATCCCAGGTCCACCAAAGGTTCTGAACAATCTCGTTCAGGGGTGAAAGGGGTTCAGGCAAGGTTGATTTGACAATGATCCTGTTCCATATCGGGGCATTCACAGTCGGAGAGATAAATTCATGAACCCGCTCACTGGGTTTCTCTTCAATCAGTACAAATTGATCGCGGCGTCGGCCAACCTGCTGCAGTGCAACATCATAAGTTTGCTTATAGTATAAAATAAGGGTTTTCCAGAGAACGGTCCGCGAAAGGGTAAAAGCAGCCTCGCGTATTTTTCTCATACCCTCAGGTTTCAGGGCATATTTTGACTGAACCGCTTCGACAATTTTTGTTACTACCTCAATGTCGTTATCATCAGTACGTTCAATTACATCAATGCATTTTCCCGCGTTGTTGCATTCCTTGAGGATCCACAATCCGAAACCCGCGAGGGATGTCGTAACTGTAGGTACTGAGAACGCAAGGCTTTCCAGGGGGGTATAGCCCCAGGGTTCATAATAAGATGCAAATACCGTAAGATCCAGGCCGATCAGCAGATCATAATAGGGCATGTTGAAGATCCCGTCATTCCCGTTTAAGTATGAAGGGACAAACAAAACCTTAACCTTTTCCTCCGGTGTATTTCCTAATCCGGCCTTTTTAATACGGTTAAGGATTGGATCCCATTCAGCGTCATGCAGATTATGGGTGAGATAGAGGGAATCCGCAATCGAAGGATTATCGCTTGCCTGTCCCAGCAGGAGATCTTTACGCGGACCATAATGATTGGCGGGTATAAGTATATACGCCAGTATAGGCTGTTCAAGTTTATCCGATTTATTAAGCAACCCCAGTGCATCAATAAACAGATCGATCCCTTTGTTCCTGAATTCATACCGTCCGCTGGTAGCCAACAGGAAAGGCGGTTTTTCAAAAGGCTGATTCAGCACCAGTTCGGCTGTTTCAATCAGCTTTTTCCGGGCTTCCTCACGCTTTTGTTCAAACTTTTCTCCGGCGGGGACAAAGGTATCTTCAAAGCCATTTGGCGTAATCAGGTCAACATGTTTCTGCAAAAACTGACTGCATTCCTGTGCCGTGATCTCACTGACGGTAGTAAAAGCATCAGCCTGCTGTGCAGTAAGCTTTTCCAAAGAATGTTTTGAAACAATGTTGAATTCCTTGGCAATATCATCTGCATTGTAGGTTAAAAGATTCTTATACAACGGTCTGTTATTGCCGGCCAGGCAACGACCAATGACCGTGGCATGGGTGGTGAATACGGTCCCCACCTGGGGCAGATTATGTTTCAGGTATAACAAGCCGGTGCCTGTCATCCACTCATGAAACTGGGCAATAATATGGTCCTTTGTGGTAAGGTTGAATTTTATGAAACTTTCAATAACCTTGCCGGCCATATATCCGAAAAGAGCGGGTTCAACATAGTCCCATTGCCCTGATAATGAATCCAGTTTATACTGATCCCACAAGGCAAAAAATATTTTGTCCTTGTCCTGAAAGCTGTTCGAAAAATTAAGAATGATGGCTATGGGATATCCGTTGATATTCCAGCGGCCTATTTTGATCATCAGGCCTTCCGATTCAGCTTGTTTTCTCCAGGTTGAAAACAACTGTTGATCTTCAACAAACTCAGCATTGCCTGCCTCATCTTTTATAAGATCAGGGCCAATCAGGATATAATTGTTTTTAAGTTCACTTACGAGTGACAAAGCCTTCGTAGCAACAACGGTATGAATTCCTCCAACTTTATTGCATACTTCCCAACTTACTTCAAACAGATAATCTGGTATATAATTATTCTTCATGCTTAATACTGTTTATGCAAACTAATAATAAGATTCCCTAATTGGTGCAGGAAATTGTAAGAAATTATGAACGGAGAATTAACTTACTATTTCTTTTTCCTGGTAGTGGTGGTTTTTTTAACCGTTTTACCGGTTGCTTTTTTTACCTGGCCTGGTTTTTTACCAGATGTCTTTCCCCGTTTATTGGATTGAATAGTCTTTTTTTCTGTTTTTTGGATTTCTTTTACCGATGCTATTTTTGTTTTCGTCGACTTCAGTCTTTTCAATTCATTCTCATATTTCTTTATAAGCTCTTCCTTTTCATCAATGATCCTGGCGAGATTAACGATTTCCTGATCGGAATTGCTTTCAGGAACCAGGGCATTCAGCCGGATGCTAAAATCACTGAGAACATTCATATAATTGATATAAGCATCATAAGGTGATTCGTAAGGATTAAAATACGCATGTATTTCACCATCAGAGAAAAACTTGGTAGACATATAATATAAATGATCACTCGACTGCAGGTATTTCCAATCCTTTTGGATACGCGGATCAGCACAGCGGTTGACCTTATCGGTCATGGTATAAAGACGGTTAAAAGCATCCCGCTGAAGGTCGTTTCCCAGCCATGCCGTAAGATCTCTTTCTTCGTCAGCCCAGGAGATCGGGTAAGGCACGCTGATGGAGGAGATCGGCTGCAGGTTCTGTGTGACCTCGCTTGGTGTGCCAAACGTAAATTTGGAATTGCGGAAAACAGCACCGGGTAAAGCTTTCAAAAAATCAAAAATCCCTGATTCAAGCCATTGGTGTTCTCCAAAGGTCTCGTAATCAATAAAAATATTGGCTGTTTCTTCCTTTTTGTCCATCTTATTAAGCCAGGTAACGAATTTGTCGGCGGTCAACGGAAATTCTGACCATGCCTGGTTGGAAAAGCGAAAGGCAATATCGTAGCTCAGCCTGAAGTTACGCAGCAGCACTTTCAATCTTGGATTGACAGCATTGCAATACACATAATTAGGGCTTTTCCATCCCAATACATGCCGGGCCCCCTCGGTCAGTATGGCTGAGAATCCCATATCGGCTACGTCGGCTCCGATGGAATCGGAATAGACCAGCTCTGTATTTCTGAATACCGTCGGCTCGTAATCAAAATACTGCTTTATTTTTTGCTTGTGCTCCTCAACCTGCCGTTTAAACTCATTTTTATCCTTCAGGGCAACCAGCGAATGGGAATAGGTTTCGGCCAGGAATTCCACACAACCTGTTTTTGCCAGCTTCTGGAAGCTTTCAAGGACGTCGGGAGCATAGAGTTCAAACTGATCGAGTGCAATTCCTGAAATGGAAAAGGCTACCTTGAACTGGGATCCATATTCCCTGATGATCTGCCGGAGTACTTTGTTTGCAACCAGATAACTGCGATCGGCTACCTTCCGCATGATCGATTCATTCATGTAGTCGTCGTAATAATAATGGTCGTTCCCTATATTGAAGAACCGGTAACGTTTAAGCCTGAAAGGCTGGTGGATCTGGAAATACAAACAAATTGTCCTCATGCTGAATTATATTGATGTTGTGTTATTATATCACGGAACTATAAACTTCTTTTACTTTGGCCGCTGCATTTTCCCATTTAAGGTTATCGACCTCTTCCTTAACATTCCTGCGCAGCATCGTTGACAATCCGTTGTAGCGCAGAATTCCATAAATAGCATCCGCCATGGCATGAATATCCCAGAAGTCGACTTTTATGGCATGTTCCAGAATTTCCGATACGCCCGACTGCCTCGAGATGATCACGGGAACATTCGACTGCATGGCTTCCAGCGGTGATATCCCGAAAGGCTCGGATACGGATGGCATAACATACACATCACTCAGGGAGTACATTTGAAATACGTCTTCTCCTTTCAGGAATCCGGTAAAATGAAACCTGTCCCCCATGTGCAAAGCCGATACCCGGTGAATGATGTGCCTGAGCATATCGCCGCTGCCGGCCATGACAAACCGGACGTCCTTCATTTTCTGAAGAACAAGGTGGGCAGCTTCCACAAAATATTCCGGTCCTTTCTGCAGGGTTACGCGTCCCAGGAAGGTAACTATTTTGCCATCGATGCCCTTTTGTCGTTTTATCATTTCCCGGTTCTCAAGCGGTTCAACAGCATTATGAACGGTGACCACCTTGTCAGGGTTAATGCCGTATTTTTCAATAATAATATTCCGGGTCAGATTGCTTACTGCTATAACCTTGTCTGCATATTCCATCCCGTTTTTCTCTATTTCATATACGCCGGGATTGACACTACCTCCACTCCGGTCGAAGTCAGTGGCATGCACATGCACAATAAGGGGTTTACCTGACACCATTTTGGCTGCGATCCCTGCCGGATAGGTCAGCCAGTCGTGAGCATGAATGACATCAAAATCATGGGAAACGCCCAGGAGGGAAGCAATGGCTGCATAATTGGCAATTTCCTGAAACAGGTCAGTCCCATATCCTCCGCTGAAAGTCAGTTTTCCTGAAAAAGTAGTATTGACGAGAAAATGGTTGCCCTTTTCATTTTTTGACATGAACTTTGCATATTCCTCGGGCGTGGTATAAGGAAGGATGGAAGAACCCACTTCAATAAAGTGGATACGCCTGAAAAATCCCTTGTAATCAACCGTACGAGTACTTACGACGACCTCTCCCGCATCAATCAGCGAGATCCTGCTTTGATCCTCATCTCCGTATGCCTTGGGAACCACAAACAAAATTTCCACCCCTCCGATTTGGTTTAGTCCCTTGGTCAGCCCATAACAGGCAGTTCCGAGCCCTCCGGAAATATGAGGCGGAAATTCCCACCCAAACATTAAAACACGCATACAGGTCGATTGCTTTAGATTACGTTAACAAATTTATTTTTAGATATTTTCTTGAAATTTTTCTATTTTTTCAATGATTCTCAGGATGGACGCTACACTCCAGGCTTGCGATACTGCTCCGCGTGGTTTGTGTGGAGGATCACCGTCATATATTTCAGCAATGGTGCCAATGCCATATTCATTGATAGTCTCTTCAAATGCATTCAGCATTTCCTTAACCTTATAAAGACCACTTTCTTTATAGAGGCTGAGATAGCTTTCACAGTAATGCTCCAGCAGCCATGGCCAAACGGTGCCCTGATGATATGCCTTATCCCGTTGTTCCTGGTTCCCTTCATAAATCCCCTTATAATTTTCATTTTGGGGCGATAGTGTTCGCAATCCCCTGGGCGTAAGCAGATCTCTCTCAATAATCGTAAGAACCCCTTTTTTCATTTCATTATCAGGCATCGAATATTCCAGGGCGACGGCAATCACCTGATTTGGCCTGATGGACCAGTCTTTCGTTCCATCATCCACAACATCAGCCAGATAGCCCTTCTTGCTGTCCCAGAATAATTTAATGAAAGATTCTTTAACCAGAGCCGGCAATGCAGACCAACGGCTTATAAAATCATTATCCCTGGCCTTTTTCGCTAATTCAAGCGAAAACATTAAAGCATTGTACCAGAGGGCATTTATTTCCACGGCATAGCCAATCCTTGGTGTAACGGGTTTCCCGTTTACCACGGCATCCATCCAGGTCAGTGCTTTTCCTTTTTCGCCGGCATAGATAAGTCCGTTTTCATGCATCTTTATACCAAAGGCAGTCCCCTCCCTGTAAGCCTCCAGAATACTTTTCATGGCATTGCCATAAGAGGCCCATAACGGTGCGTATGTTTTAAGGGCATGGGCATATTGCTGCACTGACCAGAAAAACCACAGCGGGGCATCAACCGAATTAAAGGCAGGATTATCATCCGCACCCATGTTGGGGAACAACCCTCCTTTCAGCTTGCCTACCATGGTGTCCAGCACATCTTTACAGGCTTTTTCATTGCCTATCGATAACGTTATTCCCGGAAGTGCTATGAAGGTATCACGGCCCCATGATCCAAACCATGGAAAACCTGCAATGACTTCAGCCTTTTGGCCTTTTCTTACAATGAATTGCTGTGCCGCATTGGCAATACAATTTTTGAAACTGGTTCGCGGTATCCTTTTGCTAAGGTCAGTTTCAAATTCCTGTTTCAATTCCTCGGGATTTTCCTCCTGCGTGGATGCAGAGAAAACAATAACATCCCCGTTTTTGGCTGACATTTCAAAATAGCCCGGGACAAACAGATCTTCCTTGTAATCATACCCCCGTTTTTGCTCTTCACTGTATTCAATGTTGTAATACCAGTCAGGCACCTGCACAAATTCGACTTTTCTGGAAAACTGCATGTAAAGGTAAGGATAGCCGTCATACAGCTTTGTCCTGATGCCGTTTTTGACCATTTTTACTTTCGTATTGGCATACAGATTAGCCTTACTCAACGAATGGATATTCCTGAAAGCCAGAAATGGCCTGAATCGCAATTTAATGGGCATATCCGATTCTTGTATGGTGTAACGCAACAAGGCCAGGTCCTTGTATCCGACCAATATACTCTCTTTCTTAATGACCACACCTCCAACGCGATAGACATGCGTTGGTATAGGATTTGCATGAAAATCCCTGAGGTATTTATGCCCCTTTGGAGAATATACATCTCCCTGATATTTGTGAATGCCAAGGTTGAATTCACTGTTGTTTTCAACGATGGTTTCATCAAAGGATGAAAGCAAAATGTGCCGGTCACCATCAAGATGCTCAACGGGTGTGACAAGCAATCCATGATATTTTCGGGTATTGCAGAAAACCAGGGTTGTAGACCAATAGGAACCTGCACGGTTGCTTCGGACAATTTCTTTGCTTAAGGAATATTCGAGATTAATCAGTTGTGTCTTATCAAATTTCAAGTATGTCATATAGGATCCGATTTTAGTACCCAAGTTATTAAATAATTAGTTAAAAACCTGTTGTTTGGACTTTTTTTTTCAGGTTGGTGTTGCCAAATATTACGAACTGCGGTAAGCAATACCGATCCTGTTCTGAATTGCAGTACCGGATAGCCTGATAATGAATAACACACGGAGCCGCTCAAATGTTCTCTGCCCGATGGAAATTTTATGAAAAATAATCATGATGTGCTGATTTAGTGCCGGCAAGCTTTTTAATCTCTTTACCTGTTAAAATGTAACGAGAAAAATCTATATTTGAGTCATCAATAAACCAGCGGTTGTTATGAGGGTATATCAAATCCTGATCTTTTTGCTGATATTGTCTTCCTGTTCCGGCAGAAAATACAATTTCAGTGTGGAAGGAACAGCAAGCGGTTTAGAAAACAGTATGATTTACCTGTATCATCGGTCACTTTCAGGAACAATGCCGGTTGATTCAGCTACGATCAGCGATAAAGGTACTTTTACCCTGAAGGGATTTACCGTACAGCCTGACTTTTATATCCTTTTCGTCCGAAAAGACCAGTATATTAATCTGATTATTCATCCCAGGGATAAAATTCACGTTGCCACAACTGCAGAAAACTTTAATCGTGACTATTTTATTGAAGGTTCAAAAGATTCCCGGTCAATCCTTAAACTGGTCACCCGACAGAACCAGACACTTGACAGGATAGCGGAACTCAGCATCGAATACGAGAACAGCATTAACCGGCCCGATCTGCCAAAAATTAAAGCACGCCTTGACAGCATATATGATATCGTTGTCGGTGAGCATAAAAAATTCTCCATCGGTTTTATTCATGAGCATAATGAATCCCTTGTATCCCTGATGGCACTTTATCAGCAGCTTGGCCTTAAGTCCCCCGTTTTTGACTACAAAAAGGACTTCCGGTATTTTGAACAAGTTGATTCAGCATTATGCATCCATTATCCGGCATCTGAAGCGGTTAAAGATCTCAATATAAAGGTCACGCAAATAAGGGAGATGCTGAAAGTTGAAATCGGGACCTATGCTCCCCGGCTGACCTTGCCTGACATAAACGGCAAACCGGTAGCACTTTCAGGACTGAAAGGGAAGCCTGTGCTGGTCAACTTTTGGGCTTCCTGGTCAGAGGCCAGTATAGAGGAAAACAAGGCCCTTTCAAAAATTTATGAAAAATTTCACGCAAAAGGATTTGAAGTGCTTCAGATATCCCTTGACCGAAGCCGCGAATCATGGCTTCAGGCAGTTCAGCAGGAACAATCCGGCTGGATACATGTCAGCGACCTGGCTTATTGGGATTCTCCGGTTGTCAAGCTTTACAGAATAGAAAGCCTTCCATCAAACTATCTGGTTGATTCAAAGGGCATTATAATAGCCAGGGATATCAGCGCCGGGGAACTGGAACAAAAGCTAACAGAATTGCTGTATTGAATATGAAAAAACTATGTCTCCTGCTGGCCCTTTTCATGGCCATTGCTTGTACTAACCAGTCATCCAGGATTAAAGGGAAGATTACCGGCAGTAAAGGAAAAATCCTTTATTTTGAACATGTTGATGCATCGCTCACAAAATCGATTGATTCGGTTAAGCTCAGGAATTCCGGAAAATTCAGTTTTTCAGCCCGCCTGAAAATGCCTGATTTCTATCAGTTGAGGTTAGGAAAAAGCCAGCTTATAAGTCTTTTGGTAAAACCGGAGGAATCAATCCGCATAAAAGCTGATGGCAACGATATTAACCATACGCTGGAGCTGTCAGGTTCCTTCGATTCAGAAAACCTGAACAAATTGATCCGATACCTCAATGAAACCCGAACGAAACTTGATTCGATCAGCCGTTTATATGACAGTGCAGCAACCGATACTGTCCGTGAAAGGTTATCACAGGAATATGTTGATGTGCTGGAAAGCCACCGGAAGTATTCCATGGCTTATATTCTGACCCACACCAATTCATTGACCTGCATTTATGCCCTTTATCAGGAGCTTTCACCCGGACAACCTGTATTTTATAAAAATACAGACCTGCAGTTCTTTAAAATCGTAAACGATACCCTGAGCAAGTATTACCCAAGGTCAAAGCATGCAGCCGCTTTTTCTAAAAATACCAAACGACTTTTAAATGACTACCAGACGCAGATTCTCCTGAGCATGGCGGATACGATAAAAACCACATTGCCGGCCGTTGAGCTCGAAGATGTTAACGGCAAAATCCGCAAACTTGCTTCGCTTAGGGGGAAATACGTCCTGTTGAGCTTCTGGGCTTCCTGGAATGAAGACTGTATTGAGCAAAACCTTCGTTTAAAAGAAGTGTATAATACATATAAAAGAATGAATTTTGAGATTATGCAGGTATCCTTCGATAATTCACCGGAAGCCTGGAAAAGGGCGATTCGTTTTGATGAACTGCCCTGGCTCAATGTTATTGATACCTCCTTCCCTAATTCAGTCATTGCAGCGAATTATAATGTTCAGGGACTTCCGGCGAATTATTTAATCGATAAGGATAATGTTACCATACTGGCGAAAGATTTGAGTCCGGATCAATTGAAGATCCGGCTGTCATCATTGTTAAATTAACTGAATCCGCTTGGCCGATAAAAACAAGATATATTTCATCTCGGATAGTCATCTTGGATTATATCCTGCTTCGCAAAGCATTATTCGTGAAAAAATGCTGGTGCGGTGGCTGGACGGCATAAAGAATGACGCCGCTGAATTGTACCTGCTTGGAGACATCTTTGATTTCTGGCATGAATACCATAAGGTTGTACCCAGAGGATTCACACGTTTTCTCGGCAAGTTGGCCGAATTGTCTGACAACGGCATTAAAATCCATTTTTTTACTGGCAATCACGATGTCTGGGTTTATGATTATCTGCCAGCTGAAATCGGACTTACGCTATACCGTGGCAATATCACCCGTGATATTGACGGCTTCCGTTTTTTTATCGGACATGGTGACGGACTTAAACGGGATGACACGGGTTACAAGTTGCTGAAGGCCATTTTTAACAATAGGCTGCTGCAATGGCTATTCGCCCGCATCCATCCCAATAC
>Ga0105101_10000816_pt1 | contig 13244 bp, 10 predicted proteins | sample PPLLak21cMay2015_2_FD_87037 | JGI IMG/M metagenome (GOLD analysis project Ga0105101, IMG submission 87037) | Freshwater sediment microbial communities from Prairie Pothole Lake near Jamestown, North Dakota, USA - PPLs Lake P8 Core (1) Depth... | ecosystem: Environmental > Aquatic > Freshwater >... | reverse complement strand
CGAAAATAAGTTAAAGGAATCCGATTTTATTGAACAGGTGATGGTAATCGGTGAAAATCAGAAGTTTGCAAGTGCACTGATCTCTCCCGATTTTGGTTATCTGCACAAATGGGCTTCCCTGCATAACGTGACCTTCAGGGATAACCTCGACCTTATATCTGACCCGAAGGTCAATGCCCGTTATCAGCGGGTGGTAAACGAGATGAACAAGCAACTGGGAGTAACAGACCAGATCAAACGATTCAGGCTGGTGCAGGAAGAGTGGAGCCCCAACACCGGAGAGCTCTCTCCCACCCTGAAGCTGAAGCGCAAATTTCTGGCTAATAAATATGAAATCCTTATCAGTGAGATCTTTTCAGTGCAAAAAGGCGCGGAAAACAATGATTAGGAATGCCGGGATCCCATAAATATGATGCAGGGACATGGCATGCCATGTCCCTGCCTGCACTCTTTTTCCGTAAAAAAACAAATATTTTTACCCCTAATCGCAGATTATATTGATAAATTATTTTACCTTTGTTCGATTTTTTAACTTTTTAGATTTAATTTCTTATGAACATTTATGTAGGTAACGTAAACTATCAGGCTACTGAAGAAATGCTGAGAAACCTGTTCGAACAATACGGAGAGGTCACCTCGGTAAAAATTATCACTGACAAGGTATCTGGCAGAAGTAAAGGTTTTGCTTTCGTTGAAATGGCAAACGACGACGAAGCCAAAGAAGCCATTGAAAATCTTAACGGCAAGGAATTCAGCAGCAGGGAACTGACTGTTAATGAGGCTAGGCCTAAAGAAAGTAACGGTAACAGTTCCAGAGGCAAATTTGGAGGAAACAAATTCCGCAGAAGCTAACAATCCCGGCTGTTCCGAATTCGCAAAATTGCTGCGAAATTACAATATTTGAACAGCTTTACTGAAAATCTAAAAACCCTGTTGTCACTCATTGGCACAGGGTTTTTTTCGTTTGGTATCCGACCCTTCCATAGCCTGCCCCGATCCATCGGGGCAGGCCATGGAAGGTCTTCATTCAGGTAAGTAAAACCGGGCATGGTTCATGGCTCCGAAAACACCATAGCCATTTTCGACGGTGCTAAAACTTTCACGGTATTTGTTAAAATTCAGCGATGTATTTGCGGTCATATAATACGTCGCCATTTTTTCATCGTAACCGTATAGGTCAATACTGTCAGTCCCGCTCTGCAGGGAGGACAATAACACCAGGGTGTTGCTGCCCTGTTCTCCCGGAAGCCGCTGGTAAGCTGCAAGACCTCCTGCCTTATAAACATATACATCCAGCATGAAAATTGTTGTATCAGCCTGTATCTCAAAAGACAACGAATTATCCGATACCCTCAGGGTATGCATCAGCAAAACCGGCGCATTGGGGACAATCGTAGTGGCCGTTAATACCGGCAGTTCACGGATTGCGCATTCAACGAAAAACCGGTCACCGGCCTTTGGCCTGAACTCCTTATCAGGCCTGTATCCCTTCTCACTGAATACATGATTATGATCGGTGAGCAGAAAGTCATGCCGCGAATTCATGCCATTGAGTTCTTCGACCCATACGATGGCTGTCCCTATGTCAAGACTGTCATTGCTTCCGATTGCGGGAATTACTTTTTGCAACAGGATGAAAGAGTTATTATATTCACCGGTGGAATCCGGCCGGATGATCCCAAACAGGTTAAGCCCCGGGATAAAACCGTCTTCATCGGCCACAGGCTGAAGCGGAATGCCGAGATAAAAATCAACGACATCCATGCAGCCGGTTGACAACAACAGAAAACCAATCAGGTATTTCATGTTTTTCATGATCTCAGAATTTTAAGGTATAACTGAATCCTGCCGATGGCAGATAGTTGGATCCAAAGGGGATATACTTGTCCCCGTATCCGGGGATGCCGCTGCCGGGAATGTAAAACTCGACGTTTCTATACAGAAACAGAATATTCCTGATCGTCACCGTGACATAAGACTCGTCAGCCTTCAAAAAATCCGCCAGATCTTTTCCTAATCCCGAAAGGAGTTCCTTCCTGATGCCCAGGTCGAGGTTGATCACCGGGGGCATCCTGGCACCATTCTTCCGGTTGGTGGTATACATGGGGAAAAAAGCAGTCTGGTTGGTGACAGGATCATAATAATAGTAACTCTGCATGGTGTTCTCAATACTTCTTTTGATGCCGGACAGCAATACCAGGGATGTATTCAGCGCAAAAGTCGGTGTCATCTGCCAGGTAAGTACAGATTTAAAAGTATGGGGCCTGTTATAATCAAAATCATAGGCTTTGCCGTCATTTATTTCCGAATCAGGGTATTGGCGCCTGGCCCTCGCATAACTGTAGGATATCCATCCGGAAACATTCCTTACCTTTCCGTTGATCAGCAATTCAATGCCATAAGCATTGCCATTGCCCTGCTGAATCCTTTCGGAAAACCCAAAATAATTATTCATATCGAATGCGTAAACCCTGGGGTTCTCTTTGTAATATCCGTCAATGGATACAAACAACGATGCGCTGAGGCTCTTTTCAAGGCCGGCAATGTAATGGACTGACTTGCCGGGCTCCCTGTCCCCTAAAGGGTAGTAATAGTCCACAATCTGCGTCATCTCTATCTCCGCCGAATTCATACTGATAATATATTGCAGGTACTCACCGTAAGCCAGTTTTAATTTCATTTGCCCGGGGAGTTGAATGGCAGCATTGATACGGGGCTCGTACATCCAGGTACTGTTATTATAGTTGGTAGCCCTGATACCGGGCCGGATGGAGAACCTGCCTGCTGTAATTTTATCCTCCACAAACAGGGCCAGGAGAGATGGGAAACGCTCAAACGAACCATTGTCAATATCATTGATGGCAATGCTGTTGTTAAAGGCATAGGCATTATATTCAATGCCTGCCTTCAGTTCACTGAAGTTCGCCAGTTTAACGGAGACGGTGGATTTAAGCCCCATATCGGTAATCTCACTCCCCAGGCGGTTTTTCGATTGCCATTGCAGCTGTATCGTATCCCCGTCATCTTCGGGGGCAGACAACCGGAAATCAAGACCGGAGTAATTCTCCGAACGGTGAGAAGAATAATAAGCCTGGTTCCTCACATATACCCCGGGGGATACGATCAGTTTGTGGATCAGCGTGGCAGCCCTGTTCTTCCAGTCATTGCGCTGGTCCAGTTCAAAGTCGTCGTAGAGTTCCGTATTAAAGGTGTTGCCAAAATACCGGTAAAAGGTATTGAAATTATACCCGGTGTAATCTTTTGACTCAAAATATTTCAACGTAAGCCTGTTGCGGTTGTTGATCCGGTTTGTATACGACAGGTTGTAGTCATAGAAATAATTCTGGCTCTGAAAAATGAAGTTCGTCACAATGTCATACAGATAACGACCTGCGACCATCATCGAGGCATTTTTCCCGGCCGGAAATTCAAGGAATAGTTTTGAATAAAAAGTGCTGGGCTCAATTTCGCCATGCAGCTCATTCGGATTGCCATCAATGGTGGTAATATACATCACCGATGAATTTCTTCCCCCGTATTCTGCACCAAAACCGCCTACAAGCAGATCAACACTTTTGATCGTCATCGTATTGAAGATCCCGGAAGTGATGGAAGAATGGTAGGGATTGTAAATCATTACCCCATCGAGCATAACGGCATTTTCACCCGGATCGCCTCCGCGTACGGTGTACAACGGTGAAAAAGGTTCCGTGCGGTCAATTCCGGGGAGGTACTTTACCGCGGCAAAAACATCCTTGCCAGCGGTGGGTATGGACTGGATCATTTTTGGTGTAAGCTGTATGTGACTGGCCTCAATGGCACGATCGGCTATTTCATTGCTCCTGGGGGCGATGATGGATACTTCTTCCAGGGAAAGGGGAGCGGGATCGAGATGAATATCCTTCAGCACGATGCCTTTATTTTCCATGATCACCGCAATTTCTTTCTCATGATATCCCAAATGCGAAATCACCAGGGTATATTCACCTTTCCTGAGGCCGGCGATACTGAAAAAGCCATTCCCGTCGGTTACAGCAGCCTTGTTTTCATCCTTCAGCTGAACGGTCGCCCCAATGAGTGTTTCACGGGTTTTTCCATCGGAAACATACCCGGAGATCGTTAACAACTGGCCCTGAGTCGCAGGAAATGAACCTGTCAACAGGAACAGAATCAGAAACCTGCGGAGTATGATGAAGATTTTCTTCATAACCTTTAAAATTTATACCCTGCCCCCAAATAAATCCCTGCCTGAAGCTTCGGTTTCATATCAATAACATAATAAAAGTTCTCAAAAAAGCCAGCCTTACATTGTATTCCCCCGGTATTTTTTTTGTTATAGGCAATGGCCTGGACCGATGAAAGGGAAAGCTGAAGGATCTGATACAGCTTAATATCCTCGGTTTCCTTCCATTTCAGGAATCCGAACAATATATTGGACGCAATGTCAAATGTCCACCGTTCATCAATCCTGCCGGCAAAATGTTCCGACTTTTTTCCAAAGCCGATCATTTCAAAATCCGGAGTATGCTGATAACGCACTATGTTTCCCAGGAACCATTGCTGTTTTGCTGTTTCAGGCCGTGTAAAATACAATTCACCTTCCAGCTGCCAGAATTTCAATCCCACCACCGTTCCCACATTTGCATGCAAAAAATGAGCTCTTTTCAGGGGTGTTTCAATAAGATTCTCCGGGGCAGGGTTGTCGTTATGCAAATAACCTGCCGTGACCATTAAATCCAGTTTAAATTCCGTATGCCAATTTTCCAGTATTTGTTCGCATATCCGGGATCTTTTTTGTTTTTTCCCCGCCGGCTGATAGGAATAATTATAAACCAGTGTTCCGGCACGAAGGGTATCGCTTGCTGAAAGTTTATATACCGGGAAGTCAGCTTTCAGGATATAAGAGCTTCCGAAGTTGCCCTTATACCGGTCGATAATGAAATAGTCTATATCCAGCAGCAGTGTATCCAGGGGTCCGGAGGATTGCCGGAATCCCCTCATAATATGGGAGGCTAGTTTGTCGCGGGTCATCAATACCTGGTCAACCGGCACCAGCAAATATCTGTTTTTTCGTGCATAACTGACCAGGTTGGGATGAACCGTGCGGTTATCGGTGATATTTGAAACAATATAATTTACCGGGACGAGGGTATCCGGGATAAAATCAATAACCAGCGTATCCGCGGTGATCCTTTGCGGTAAAACCGTGACCGGACAAACCAGCAAGAGCAGGAGGACGGATATTTTTTTCATTAACGGGTGAAAAATGATCCAATACCCCGGTGGGGTATGACGCATGCAAAAGCAAATATATTGAAAAGGCTCAGAATAACAAATTACCTCCTCACCCCCTGCCCCTCTCCAGTTTGGAGAGGGGTATGCTCTATGAACAGGGCCTCCCTGACGTCAGGTAGGGGTGAGGAAATTACCGGTCACCGGAGAGATGACATTCAGTGCTCAGGAAAGGATAATAGGTCATCCCTTCCTAAATTTCAAACTATTTCTCTACATTTGTTTAAGTTACAACATTCAGATTATGATTGAAAAAATCGGTAAGATACTGGCTGTGGATGACAACGAGGACATCCTGTTTGCACTGAAGCTGCTGTTAAAACAGCATGTTGAAAAGATCACCACATTGAACAGCCCCAACCAGATACCTGAATTGCTCTCCCGGGAATACTTCGATGTAATCCTGCTCGATATGAACTTCACAAAAGATGCCATCAGCGGGCAGGAAGGGTTTGACTGGCTGGGTAAGATACTGGATCTTGACCCCAAATCGGTTGTAGTTTTCATAACCGCCTATGGGGACGCCGAGAAAGCTGTAAAGGCCATCAAATCAGGAGCTACCGATTTTGTCCTCAAACCCTGGCAAAACGAAAAACTGCTTGCCACCATTTCCTCTTCGGTGAAATTGCGCCGTTCACGATTGGAAGCCGATGAACTGCGGGTAAAGCAAAAGGAGATGAGTGCTGTCATGGATCAGCCTTTTACCGATTTTGTCGGGAATTCCGTTCAGATGCATGAGGTCTTTAATACCATTAAGAAAGTAGCACAAACCGATGCGAATGTACTGATACTGGGAGAGAACGGGACCGGAAAGGAACTTGTTGCCCGGGCTCTTCACCGGAATTCTCCCCGGCGTGATGAAGTTTTCATCAGTGTTGACCTGGGTTCCATCAGTGAAACGCTGTTTGAGAGCGAGTTGTTTGGCCATGAGCGGGGAGCTTTCACGGATGCAAAAAAAGAAAAACCCGGCCGTTTTGAGATCGCTTCAAAAGGGACACTTTTCCTTGACGAAATCGGCAACCTTACGCTGCCGTTGCAGACAAAACTGCTGACAGCCATTGAACGAAGGGAAGTGACACGTGTCGGTTCCAACAAATCCGTACCGGTAGATGTGCGGCTGATCTGCGCGACCAATAACGACGTGTATGACATGGTCAGCCACAGTCTGTTCCGGCAGGACTTGTTATACCGCATCAATACGATTGAAGTGCACCTGCCCCCGCTGCGGGAAAGAGGCGATGATATTGCCCTGCTCTCCAATCATTTTTTAAAGATCTTCTCTAAAAAATACAAAAAGACCATCAAGGGCATCACTTCAGCAGCCATTAAAAAACTTATGCATTATTCCTGGCCCGGCAATGTCAGGGAACTCCAGCATGCCATTGAAAGGGCTGTTATCATGACGGAAACGCAAACCCTCGAACCCGAAGACTTTATCCTGGCCACACCGCGGAAGAAAAGCGGGGAACTTGAATTTGAAACCTACAACCTGGATGATATAGAACAAAAGATCATCGAAAAGGTCCTGAAACAAAACCAGGGGAATATTACCCAGGCTGCGCAGGAATTAGGACTTACCCGCACTTCGTTATACCGGAGAATGGAAAAATATGGTTTTTAAAAATTACAGGATCAATATTATATTCAGGGTTATCCTGCTGACTGCATGCATCTTTCTTTTCTTTTATACCCTGCAGATCAAATATTTCATTGCACCCGTCATCGCAGGCGTGCTGATCATTTTCCAGATCGGTTCGCTGATCCGGTTCCTTGACAAAACCAACCGGGAACTGACGAGTTTTCTGGAATCGGTGCGTTTTTCCGAATTCACCCGGTCCTTTAACATGGAAGGCATGGGGGGCACATTCAATGAACTCAATAAGGCCTTTAATGAGGTGATGGAAGACTTTCAGAAAGTGAGGGCCGAGAAAGAAGAGAATTTTCATTACCTGCAAACCATCGTGCAAAATATAGACGTCAGCGTAATCGCTTATACGACTGACGGGAGTATTGAGCTGATCAACAAAGCCGCGAAAAAGCTCTTCCAGGTGACTTCCATTAAAAATATCAAGGCACTGGAGACACTCAGTGCTGAACTGGTTGACACCCTGCTGAATATTAAACCCGGCGAGAACAAGCTGGTCAAAGTGCAGGATGAAGACGATATCCTGCAACTGGCCATTTATGCAACCACGATTAAGATCAAGGACAAGGTGATATACCTGGTGACCATCAAGGATATCCAAACCGTATTGGAGGAGCAGGAAACAGAAGCCTGGCAAAAGCTGATCAGGGTGCTTACCCATGAGATTATGAATTCCATTACCCCGATTGCATCTTTGTCTTCAACCCTCGACCTGATGGTAAAAGGAGTCAACAACCAACCGGATGCAACGGAGGTAAATTTTGACAAGGAATCGGTAGATGAAATTCAGGAAGCCCTTCAAACCATCAATAAGAGAAGCACCGGCCTGCTGCATTTTGTCAATACATACCGAAACCTTACCCGGATCCCAAAGCCCAATTTTAAACTGTGTTCCATCCTCGAACTTTTCAATAATATCAAAAAACTGCTGGAGGATGATATTGCCAAAAATAATATCGGGCTGACCGTAAAGGTGGAACCCGAATCACTTCAGTTCACCGCTGATGAACAACTGATTGAGCAGGTACTGATAAACCTGGTTAAAAATTCAATTCACGCCCTTACCGACCGCCCCGACGCAAGGATCAGGCTGCACGGATTTCTCAACAAAAGGGGACATGTTACGCTGCAGGTAATGGACAACGGGACCGGAATTCTGAAAGATGTGCTGGACAAAATTTTCATTCCCTTTTTCACCACCAAACCATCCGGATCAGGAATAGGGCTGAGCCTCTCAAAACAGATTCTGAGACTGCATAATGCCACCATAACTGCCCATTCGGAACAGGATAAAGAAACGGTTTTTACGATGACGTTCTGAAGCATTGAGAAGTTAGCATTTATGTGTTTTGGTGCTTTGCGAATATTTTTATATAACCACATAAGTTCACAATAAAGAACAAAAGCAGACAAATTGCAGATAACTTATGTGTCCTTATGTGTCCTTTTATGGTTTAAGGAGTTTGCATATTTTGCGTTTGCTCTGGATTGGCTTTGAATATATTTGTGGTTTATTGACTGTACGGTTTCGTACTGTTTTTGTAGCATATTCGTACAAAAGTATTTCACTGTATCGATCGTTTCATCTTTATATCTAACTGAATAACAAAATTTTATTATTTTTGGCATAATTAATGATAAAATAGTGTAAAGCATTATCAAACACTGAATTCTCCCCATGGACGCGATGGACAGAAAAATTGAGCAGAAGGGCATTCCCAGAAAATATATATGGATTGGGCTTATTGCATTTTTTATCCTGCTGATGATTGTTAAAATAGTCTTCGGGGATAAGAGCACAAAGCTGAACGTTGATGAGGAAAAATTCACGATAGCCACCGTAATCCATGATAAATACCAGGACTTCATATCCGTTAACGGTACCGTGGAACCCATAAAGACCGTATACCTTGACGCCGTTGAGGCCGGAAGGGTGGAGGACATTCTCATCGAAGAAGGCAACATGGTCAGGAAGGGGGATGTCATTATCCGGCTGAGCAATTATAATCTGTTGCTGGATATTTCAAGCAATGAAGCGGATGTCTCCAGGGCCATCAATGACCTGAAAACCACGCGCATCAACCTGGAGAACCAGAAGATACAGACCCGGTCCCTCATACTGGAACTGCAATATGGCCTGAAAAAACTTGACAGGCAGTTTCATAACAATGAAAAACTCTTCGATGCCAGCCTTATATCCAAAGAAGACTTTGAAGTTTCAAAAGAGCTTTATGAGGAGGCAAAGCAGCAGCTCGATCTGCAAAAACAAAAATATGCCCGTGATTCTGCCTATATGATTACCCGTATAGCCTCTGATGAAGAATCCATTAACCGGATGCAGAAAAACCTTATCCTTACCCGGAGAAGGCTTGAGAATCTTGAGATCAAGGCTCCCATGGACGGTGAGCTGGCTACCCTGAACCCGGAAGTTGGCGAAGTGATCAGCTATGGCAGTCATGTAGGCACCCTGAATATCCTCGATTCCTATAAGATGCGCGCAGAAATTGATGAGCATTATATTGCCAGGATAAACAGGGGTCTGCACGGTGATTTTTCGTTTGCAGGCGGGAAACATACCCTGAGCATTGTCAAAGTATATCCCGAAGTAAAAAACGGAACTTTTGCCGTTGACATGGAGTTCACCAGTCCCATACCCGCTCAGATCCGCATCGGGCAGACGGCAAGGATACACCTTGAACTGGGCGAATCGGAAGATGCCCTGCTGGTGCCGCGGGGTGGTTTTTACCAGAGTACCGGCGGACAATGGATTTATGTGGTCGACAAATCCGGTGGATTGGCTGAAAAACGGAATATCCGTATTGGTCGGCAGAATCCATCCTATTATGAAGTAATCGGAGGGCTGTCCGAAGGGGAGAAAGTGATCGTATCGGGGTATGAAAGCTTTGGTGACAATGAAAAGCTGATCATCAAAAACAGAAAAAAATAACGATTTGAAACATATACCACAACACAATGATTAAAACTGTTGACCTCGTAAAAGTATTCCGCACCGAAGAGGTGGAAACCACAGCCCTGAATAAAGTCAACCTCAGCGTTGAAAAAGGTGAATTTGTCGCCATCATGGGACCATCAGGATGCGGTAAATCAACACTGCTCAATATCGTAGGATTACTGGATAATCCTACCGGCGGGGAGTACTTCTTCAACGGCTTGGAAGTATCCGGGTACAAGGAAAGGCAACGTACCAACCTGCGCAAGGGGAATATCGGATTCGTTTTTCAGAGTTTCAACCTGATCGACGAACTGACGGTATATGAAAATGTGGAACTGCCCCTGTTGTACCTTAAAGTATCTCCTGCTGATCGAAGGAAGAAAGTTAGCAGCGTGCTGGAACGGATGAAGATATCGCACCGCAAAAAGCATTTTCCCCAGCAATTGTCAGGCGGCCAGCAGCAGCGTGTCGCCATATCACGGGCTGTGGTCACCCGGCCTATGCTGATCCTGGCTGACGAGCCTACTGGTAACCTCGATTCAGCCAACGGCGAAGAGGTGATGAACCTGCTGACCGAACTCAATACCGAAGGGACGACCATTGTAATGGTCACCCACTCGCCATCGGACGCCGACAAGGCACACCGCATCATTCAGTTATTCGACGGCCATATTGTCACAGAAAACATCAGGCAAATACTATAGAACCAGGAACAAAGACACAAGAATCAAGACAAAAGATCCAAGATTAAAGAACAAAGGCAATATCCTGGAGGATATCATCTATTGCCCCTGGCTTTAGCCAGGGGTAAGGAAAGGAAGGACTAAACGCTGCAAGCAGGCCATAGCCATTAGCAAAAAGCTTATTTGCAGCGGAACAAATTAAGAGGTTTTTTAAGAGATTTGTACTAATAATGGCTTGAAAATTTGAAGATTAATCCTAAACCACAGGTCCCAAATCGACCCGGCAATCAATAAATCAACCAATCAACAAATCAACAAATGAACACCCTATGCATCCCCGTTCCTTTTCTTAAGGAAGATGAAAAGGCCGAAGTGGAAGTAACACTGCAAGGCCGCAGACTGAAGTATGACTTCAGGGTCGAATCCTTTCCCTGGGAAGCAGAAGATGAGCTCTCATCGCTGACCGATCCCATCGAGCGTTCCCTGGCCCGTATCTACCGGCTGAAAAGTGCGATTGAAAGCTATGACAAAAGCTGGGAGCTGATACAGATCTTTAATCCTGCAGAAAATGCCGATCATGTTCATGTGCTGTACCGTAAAAAAATCAATTAACGAAACCCCAATCAAACAGTAATCAATTAATAATATTACAGACAATGAAAAAAGCAATTTTCCTTTTCCTGGCAATAACCTTATTTGTAAACGCATATCCGCAGAAAAAATGGTCGCTTGAGGAATGCATCAATTATGCCTATGAGAATAACCTGCAGATTAAAAGACAAGCGTTGAATGTTGATTATAATAAAAACAACTTTAACCAGTCAAAATTTAATACACTTCCCAACCTGAACGGCCAGTGGAATCATACCTTCAGCTCAGGCAAAACGATCGACTATAACCGCTTTGAATACGTTAACCAGAGTTACTGGTCCGGCAATATGGGACTGGGTAGCGACATCACCGTTTTTTCAGGATTGTCAATCCTGAATGATATTAAGCAGAAAAAATACAAATTTCTGCAAGCCCAGTCAGATCTCGAAAAAACCAAAAATGACATGGCCCTGACCCTGACTGTTGCCTATCTGAATATTCTTTTTGCGAAAGAACGGGTTGAAGTGGCAAAAAATAAACTTGAAGTCACATCCCTGCAGACAGAAAGAACCAAAAAACTGATGGAGGTCGGGAATGTCGCCCAGGGTGAATACTTTGCGATTAAAGCACAGGAGTCAAATGACAAGCTTGCCCTGATCAATGAAATGAATAATCTTGATATAACATACCTTGATCTTACACAGATTTTGGATCTCGACTCGGTTGGCGGCTTTGACATTGTAATTCCCGAGCACCTTGAAGTCGAATTAATCCCTCCGCCCCAGAGCGTAGATGACATATACAGCAAGGCTCTCGAACATTTACCGCAAATCAGGAGTGCTGAACTTGAACTGAAAAGTACGGAAAAGGATCTGTCCAAGGCATGGGGACAATTATCCCCGTCTATTGGTATCAGTGGCAGTTTATATTCACGTTATTCCGAACTGGCTGAAGATCCGATAAATCCCACAGCAGATTATGCTTACAGTGTCCAGCTGAAAGATTTTTTCTATAAACAGGCGGGTGTCGGCGTTTCCGTTCCCATATTTAACCGCCTGCAGGTAAAGACAGGCATAAGCAATGCAAAACTGAATGTAATGAATTCAAAGCTGATGTTGGACCAGACGAAACTAGACCTGTATAAAGAGATACAGCAGGCACATGCTGATGCTCTGGCGGCCATGGAAGAATATAATTCCAGTATCGAAGCCGTGAAGTCAAACCAGGAGGCTTTTAAATACGCCCAGCAAAAGCTGGATGTCGGGCTGATGAATTCCGTTGATTTCAATGTCACCAAGAATAACATGATAACCGCCCAATCAGCTTTGATCCAGTCCAAGTACAAATACATCTTCAGGCTGAAGATTCTGGATTTCTATATGGGGAATGCGATTGTGCTGTAAAGACACGCTAAAGCCGTCATTGCGAGGAGCGCTGCAATAAAAAGCGGGATTGATTCAATATGCCTGTGCGCGACGTGGCAATCGGTTCGAACCGGCAAAACATAATAAATAGTACATAATTAATAAGTACAATAATCTGCCTTCCGCCCATTCGAAGCGATTGCCGCGCCATGCATGGAAATTCTGACCCACTCTTCACTATTCGTCAGGCATGGCTCGCAATGACGCACTGATAGGGCCTACTTCTTCTCAAACCTTATATTATCAATATAAAGCCCCGTAATATCCAGGCCTGTACCGGAACCCAGGTTCAAACCCCATTCTCCTGAGGCGGGAATGGTCGCGGGCAGACTGCCGAATGACGACAGATCCCAGGTAAAGGTTATCCAGCCACTGGTGGAATAACTGCCGTCAGGATTTTTAACCCCAAGCGGCCCCAGGTCAACCCTTGATCCGGCAAATTCCATCTGGAAGTTTATGGCCGATGATGAAGAGATCGGACTGGTGATGTTGATATCCATTTTAAACTCGTGATCAGCGGTAGTGACCGATACCTTTGGTAAAGCATCATGATTGCATCCCCAGATCCATTTCCAGCTGCTCAGATCGGTACTGACACCATGGAGGTATTTACCCGATATGGCTATAGACGGATCACTCCCCAGCTCTACAGAGCT
>Ga0105101_10000814_pt1 | contig 13257 bp, 11 predicted proteins | sample PPLLak21cMay2015_2_FD_87037 | JGI IMG/M metagenome (GOLD analysis project Ga0105101, IMG submission 87037) | Freshwater sediment microbial communities from Prairie Pothole Lake near Jamestown, North Dakota, USA - PPLs Lake P8 Core (1) Depth... | ecosystem: Environmental > Aquatic > Freshwater >... | reverse complement strand
GGTGAAGGTGAGTAGAAAGTAGGGCACAGGCAGCAACATCGCCTGCTGCTGCTCCAGCCAGACCTGGGCATTCTCGTTCTGGCACTTAGGGCAATGCCGGTTGCGACAGGAATGATAGCTGTATTGCACTTGCTGACAATCCGGACAGACATACACCTGCCCGCCCAACGCTTCGGTTCGGCAGTTTTCAATGGCCTGCATGGCCTGCAGATGGTGGATGGGAATGCTTCCGGCGTACTTCTGGCGATAGGCAGGCCCGCACTGGCGCAAGATTTCGGCCAGCTCTATCCCCACAGGCGACCCACAAGCCTGTTAATCGCGGCTACAGCCGGCGCTTCCACTTGAGGGGTGAGATGAGTATAAATGATGGTGGTATCCGGAGAGGCGTGCCCCAGATACGCCTGTATCAAGCGCAGGCTTACCCCAGCTTCGAGCAGATGGGTCGCATAGGGTGGAAGGGCGGCGCGTTGCACCTTTGCAGGTGTACGTTTCCGCCCAGCCCCCTCCAAACCGGACAGGCAACTCATCGCTGCATCCGGCTTTCCAACACAGTGCTGTCTAAAGACTGGCATAATGATGATGGGCCATGTGACAAACGTGACAGAGCAGCTTGGTTTGCTGCTCCATACCCGACTGAGCCACATTTCCCGCTCCCTTCTTGACCCGTTTCGCTTTGGCTAGCCGATTGGGGTGATGCACATACAGCGTTACCCCGCTTGCTCCACATTGCTCACAGCATCGATCCGCCCTGGCCTGGGTTTCCAGCCTCTTCTGCTGGCTGCGACCCCTGGCCCAATTCTGGTTGATGTAGGCTGGCTGGTCCCGTACTTCTTTGGCAGCTGGCGACATCAACCCCAAGCGTTTCGGGGTCCTATGCCAGATGAAGTATCGGTTTTCCGGTACCACAGGCATTCCAGGCTTGTAGGTGAACAACCCTTTGCACCCAGTTTTGGGGTCTCGAGCGTAATGATCGTGCATGACTTTCGCCAACGAGCGCCGGTGGCGCTTGCCCAGGTAGTGAACCGTGCGCCAGAAAATGACCATCGAGAGTTTTCCGCCGATGACGTTGTTGTTGTGGGCATAGCGGTAGTAGTTCGTCCAGCCTCTTGCCACCGCATTAACATTAGCGAAGACATCATACTCTGGAGCCTGTGGATAACGGGTAGCCTGGCGAATTTTCTCGACCACGTTGCGCACGGCGTCTTTGGGCACGGCCAGATGTAACCAGCCATTGCCGTTCGGGTTAGACCGCCCTTCCAGTTCATAACCCAGAAAGCGCACGTTCTCCCGCCAGTGGGTAACGTGTGTTTTCTCCTGGTTGAGCGTGAGCCCCAGATTGATCTTCATCCATTCTGCCACGGCCGTTTTCATTTGCTCAGCATCTTTCTTGGATGCATCGCACAGAAAAATGGCAAAGTCGTCGGCGTAACGTGCGTAGTAAGTCACTTTGCGGGGGAGAAGGCGTGGCTGCGAACTTCGCAGTCGCAGTTTCTCCAGCCTTTCCTGGCGCAGACTTTCCGGGTCGGCATTCTTGGGCATAGGAAGCTTGCCATTCAACATACGCCGGATATCCATAATCCGATAGTGCAGGCGCATGTACTCCGGATTGCTGCGTGCGTTGCGTTGCTCGGCTGTTTCTGGGGATGGGTTTACCCCCATTTGATCTTCCAGCCACGTGTCCAGCTCATGCAACACTACGTTCGCAAGGATTGGACTGGCAATCCCACCCTGAGGCGCACCGGAATAAGTTGGGATGAACTTGCCTTCTTCCATCACACCGGCTTGCAGCATTTTGCAGATCAGGTCAATGAAGCGCTCATCCTTGATACGTTTGCGCAAGCAGTTCAAGATGACCGAATGCGGCAAACTGCCGAAACAATCAGTGATGTCGCCTTCGATGATCCATTTGGCGCCCGCCCGATAAGCTGTGGATACTTGCCGTAAGGCGGTGATGGTGCTGTGTTCTGGGCGAAAGCCGTGCGAGCATTTGCGGAAGATCGGTTCATAGATGGCTTCCAGAATCAGAGCGACTCCGGACTGAACCACTTTGTCCAGGCTGGTCGGAATTCCCAAAGGGCGGAGGCGGCCATTTTTCTTGGGCACATATCCCCGTCTCACCGGCATGGGCCAGTAGGTCCCATTGGCTAATATCCGACTCAGCTGGATCAGGTCTTCATTCGTAATGTCGCTCATCGTTCGTCCATCCACGCCTGGGGTTTGCGCCCCTTTGTTCTTCGCAATGCGCTCTTTGGCTAACGCCAGCAGCTCACCTTGTCTAAGCAGCCGGTACAGACGATCAAAACGTTTGGTTGGGTCCTCTTCTGCCAGTTTCTTGAGATGTCCAAGTTCTGTGGTCACATCTACCATAAGGTCTAACACCTCCGTATGTGTCCTCGGATTGGACGACTGTGTCTCTGGCCCTTCGCCCTGTGTGCGGCTTTCCCGCACGCCCTGGGTGGTCGTTACGCCACCGGTTACTACGGCCAGTCTGTCCCATCTGGGCCCGTTGCGTCCCAAGAGCGTCTCCCCTGGCGGGGAAGGCCAGATGGTTCCTCGGTAGCTGTCTGGTTACTCGAATGGGGTCGGGTCGGCTTCCGAACACGTTCTCTCTGACCGAGAGCTTGAGGGCCGGGTTCTTCGCATTTGCAGGTGCTCGAACCTCCCTAACCTTTGCTCAGGTTTACCCGCCATCATTCGCTCGACGGGGTACAGCCCTCCTGGCATCTCAGACCGAATATGCCAGCCAAGACTTGGTCATGTCTCGCCTTCGCCAATCACCGGCTAACCCTTTCCATTCACTTCTGAACGTTTGCCTTTTGGAGATCGGTCTCCTCCTCACAACTCGCTCCTGTTCCCTGGAAGCTGACCAGCCCGGAGCTTCTTGGCACTCCGGACCGCCAGGGTGAGAATGCTCGTCCCTGCCGACGAGTAGCGTCTTATGACGCAGTAACCAGACGCCCTTACGAGCGCCCATACGAATGTCTTAAGGTGTGCACGGTGGCATCCTTCTGGACACCGCTCTCACCCAGGGCCAATTTGAAGGCGCGCTGTACCCCGCGATAGTGGACCGGACCGGTGGGAGCTGCCGATGAACCGCCTTCCCATCGGGAATCTGGGAAAAGCCACACCGGGTGGTGATGACTGCTCCAGTGTTGCCGCAGCAGTTCTAATAGGCTCCTCGGCAGCGGTACATAGCGCTCTTTGTTGCCTTTCCCACGGTGAACGTGAATGAACATGCGCTGGCTGTCGATATCTCCCACTTGCAGGTGAATCCCCTCTTGCAAGCGCAGCCCACAGGCATAGATCGCGCTCAGACAGACCCGATAGCGCGCCCGATGCACTCGGGCTAAAACCCGGCCCACCTCTTCTACCGAAAGTACCACCGGCAGCTTCTTCTCCCGAATGGGTTTGACCAGCTCAAGCGTGGCCCACTGCCGCTGCAGGGTGTACTCGTAGAAGAACTTAATTGCACTCAGCGCAATCTGGAAGGTGCTGGGGGAAACCTTCTTGACTTGACTGAGGTAGAGAAAATACTGGCGCAGTTCTTCTTCACTGATCCGATCTGGGGACTTATCGTAGTATCCTGCCAACTGCCTGACCACTCGCACATAGTTCTCTTGAGTACTGGTAGACAGACCCCGCAGTTGCATATCCTCGATCAGTTTCTGCCTTAATGCAGTCATGGCTATACCTCCTGTAATTTGGATTGAACACTTTACAGGTAATATAGCCTTGATCTCGGATGCCAGGAATGTTAGTTATACTCTCGCATGAGAAATCACCCCCTGCGCGAAGCGCTTAGTCCAATGAAGGAGTATCGCTTAAAAGTTGAGATCGCCCAGCTGTCACTGAGCGATCTCGGGCGTGAAGATCACGCCAAAGCGTAAAACCTCGTTCTTTCACATCCGTTTTTCAACAGATCGAGAGCCGGTAGGCTCACAAGACTTTACGCTCAGCGGAGAGGGTGGGTGGCCTACCCACGGTGAGTAAGAACCGCTGAGTCGATGAATTCCCCAGAACCCTAATCTAACTCTGCAATATCCGAAGAAGCGCGGCCGGGAAGACTTTGCCAATCCCTGCCGCGCTGATTCTTTGAAATTGAAGGCTTCGATAAATGAACCGTTAGTATAATTGGTATGGTGAACGCACGAGAAGCTCTTGAATTGATCGAAGCCGTGCGCAGCGGGGAGTACGAAGACGCTGGTTTGGAAGTCAAACGCGCCCAGCGAGGTTTACCCCAACGTCTCTTTGAGACGCTCTCTGCCTTTGCGAACCAGGCCGGTGGGGGTGTGATTTTACTTGGAATAGATGAAAGCCAGGGTTTTCGCCTGGCAGGCGTCGAAGCTGCACAAACCGTGATCAGCGAGCTGACTGACCTGGCCGGTAAGATGGTTCCACCATTGGCGCTGGAGATCACACCGGTTGAGATAGAAGGCAAAACAGTCATCGTGGTCGATGTGCCTGAGTGCGATTACAAGCACAAACCCTGCCACTATGGGCCATCCGGCATGCAAGGTGGTTCGTTTCTACGTGTCGGCAACCAAAACCGACGTATGTCAGCTTACGAGGTGTTCACATTTGTCACCGGGCGCGGCCAGCCGATATTTGACCAGGAGCTTGTCAAAAAAGCCAGCATTGAAGATTTGGATCAAACGGCCCTGGAAGCCTATTTCAGCCGTCTGAAGCAAAGCCGGCGTGGGCTGTGGCAACGCCTACGTCTGGATGAAAAAGACCTGGTGGAGCGCTTACTGGCGGTAGAAATCTTGGGCCGGGACGGCGATGTGCCGCGCCCGACACTGGCTGGGCTGTTGGCCTTTGGCACCTGGCCGCAGAAATATTACCCGTCCCTGATGATCACTTTCGTGCGTTATGTCGGCACGGATCGCTCTCAAAAAGGGCCGCGCGGCGAGCGTTTTATGGACAACGCCCAGTTTGACGGACGCATGGAGGAGATGGTAGGTGAAGCAGTAGGACGTTGCCTGATGAACATGCGCCAGAGCACGCTCATTGAAGGCATTCTCCACCGCGATATCCCCGAATATCCCGAAGAAGCAGTGCGCGAGGCGCTGATCAACGCCATTGCCCACCGTGATTACAGCCCTTACATGGTGGGCAGTCAGGTGCGGATTGAGATGTTCGCTGACCGACTGGAGATTATGACACCTGGCGGGTTGTTTGGCCCGGTCAACGAATCCAACCTTGAGAGCACCCAATCCACCCGCAACCAACTGTTGATGCGTATTTTGAGCGAGATTGGTCTGGTGGAAAATCGAGGTTCCGGCATCGAAGCAATGTTGACTTCGCTTCGTGAGGCGCATTTAGAGCCGCCGCGTTTCCAGGATACACGCACCTACTTCACAGTCACATTTTCCAACCAAACCTTGTTAGACTCGGAAACCGTCGCCTGGTTAAATCTTTACGCCAACCTGCCAATCAACCCACATCAGCGCACCGCTCTGGCTTATTTGCACCGTCACAAGCAAATTACCAACCCGGATTATTGCCGGTTGAATAATGTGGATAGCTTGGTGGCCACGCGTGAACTGCGCGGGTTGGTGGAAGCTGGCGCGATTACAATGCATGGATCAAGGCGATGGGCATATTACTCACTAGTTGACAAAGCGACCGCGCCACAAATAACACTAGGAGTATTACCAGAAATTAACCCTCGCCAACAGGCTGCCTTGGAATACCTACGCCAACATGGCCAGATTACCAGCGCAGACTACGTACGTCTTTCTGGCGGAAAAATCACGCAGCGGACGGCCCAAAATGACCTCTCTAAGCTAGAGAAATTGGGCTTGTTACGCCAAATGGGCAGTAAACGCGCCACCTATTACATTCTGATTTCCGATAATTTCCGATAATTTCCGAAATCGGTTGTTATGCACCGGGAATCTCCCGAGTTATCAAGTTGAAGCTGGTCATACGTGCCGATGTGACGTATAAAACAATAGACAATCCCGATTATGAGAGACCTGAACGATATCAACCTTTTGATCGCTGCAACCGAGGCGGAACTCTCAGAACTGAACACCCGCCAATCTGAACTCATAGCGCGATTAGCAGAATTACAACATGAAAGAGCGACTCTGCTCCGGCCGATTGCAGCGCCGTGTGTTGGTGATAGCGAGCAAATTGTCACCAACCAATCCTCTCAAGAAGAGAAGATAGCTCTCTTCCGTCGCCTGTTTCGCGGGCGTGAGGATGTGTATCCCAGGCGCTTTGAAAGTGTGAGGACGGGTAAGAAAGGCTATCAGCCGGTTTGCCGCAATGAGTGGATTAGTGGGATTTGCGAAAAACCAAAGATTCGTTGCGAAAACTGTGCCCACCGCGAATTTCTTCCAATCACAGATGTCGTTGTCCGCAACCACCTTCAAGGCCTCGATCCTCAAGATAAATCAGGGCGTGACTTTACGATCGGTGTCTATCCGATGCTGCCAGATGAAACCTGTTGGTTTCTGGCAGTGGATTTCGATAAAGCATCCTGGCAGGAAGATGTTCGTGCTTTTTTGGAAACCCTTTCGCAATTTAATGTGCCCGCCGCACTGGAGCGGTCACGTTCAGGTAATGGTGGGCATATTTGGATATTCTTCGCCGAACCAGTTCCAGCAGTTCTGGCTCGTCAGATGGGGGCATTCTTACTTTCTCAAACCATGGAGCGGCGGCCGGAGATCGGGCTGGATTCCTATGATCGATTCTTTCCCAGCCAGGATACACTGCCCAGAGGGGGCTTTGGAAATCTAATCGCGCTGCCGTTGCAAAAGAAGCCACGTGAAAACAACAACAGCGTATTTATGAATGAACAGTTCGATCCTTACCCTGATCAATGGGCTTTTCTTGCTTCTTTGCATCGGATGAGCAGATCGGAAGTAGATACTATTGTCAGGCGAGCCGATAAACAGGATGAATTGCTGGGCATTCGGTTACCAGTGATCGACGAAGAAGATGATCGTCCCTGGGCTATGCCTCCATCCAGAAAGCGGGCCGAACAGCCAGTGGTTGGACCCCTGCCTGAGCAGCTTGACCTGGTGCTGGGTAATCAAATCTATAGCCCCAAAGCAGATCTGACACCTTCTCTACGCAATCGTCTGATTCGCCTGGCTGCCTTTCAAAATCCAGAATTCTACCAGGCGCAAGGAATGCGGTTATCCACCTTTGGTAAACCGCGCGTTATCAGTTGTTGTGAAGATTTTCCGAAACATTTGGGGCTCCCTCGGGGCTGTCTGGATGAATTGCTTGCCTTGTTGACTTCGCTAAACATCAAGGTAAACCTGACCGACAACCGCTGCATTGGATCACGGTTGGATGTTCAATTTCATGGAGCCTTGCGCGTTGAACAACAACAAGCTGCCGACGCTTTGCTGCAACACGAGATGGGTATCCTAGCTGCTTCGACAGCTTTTGGTAAAACGGTGGTAGCCGCTTACTTAATTGCTCAGCGTCAAGTGAACACCCTGGTGATCGTTCATCGCCGCCAGCTACTTGACCAGTGGGTTCAAGCTTTGAGCCAGTTTCTTAGGTTTTCGCCAAAAGAGATTGGTCAGATCGGGGGCGGCAAACACAATCCAAACGGTCAGCTTGATGTCGCCATGATCCAAAGCCTCAGCCAGGATGGGGTTGTGGATGATATCGTCGGAAATTATGGGTGCCTGGTGGTTGACGAGTGCCATCACATTTCAGCCGTCAGCTTTGAGCAGGTGGTGCGTCAATGCAAAGCAAAATATATAACCGGTTTATCGGCTACCGTGACGCGCAAGGATGGGCATCATCCGATCATTTTCATGCAATGTGGCCCGGTGCGGTATAAAGTTAGCGATCGCTCCCAGGCAGATAAGCGTCCCTTTGACCACAAGGTAATCGTTCGACCAACTAATTTTCGGCTACCACCTCATCTGCAAAATTCGACTGCTCAATCCATCCAGGAAGTGTATACCTTGCTGGCCAATGATGATTTGCGAAACCGGATGGTCGTTGACGATGTTGTGGCTGCGATTCAAGCACATCGATTCCCTGTGCTATTAACTGAGCGCCGAGAACACGTAGACGCTTTGGGGGCTTTACTGGCTGATAGAGTGGCGCATGTATTTGTGATGAAAGGCGGAATGGGCAAAAAGCAGCGCCGTAAATTGGCAGACCAAATCGCCAGCGTCCCGGCTGATCAATCGCGGGTAATCCTGGCAACGGGGCGTTACCTGGGCGAAGGTTTTGATGATGAACGGTTGGATACATTGTTCCTGGCGCTGCCAATATCCTGGCGCGGCACACTAACCCAATATGCTGGCCGTTTGCACCGTATGAATGCAGCCAAACAGGAAGTGATCATTTACGACTATGTGGATTTTGAAGTGCCTGTGTTAGCCAAAATGCACACAAGGCGACGAACTGGTTATAAGGCACTTGGATACGAGATCGAGTTACAAGATGCGAGTAAGCCGGTTCAATTGGCTTTGGAGGATTTGTAAGCTCGATCTTATTTTACTCCATTGCGTTTCAGCGATCTTCTGGTGACCGGCTGCGCAATACTGGTCCCACTTTCATATCCATCTCAGCGCGTAGAGAGCGGAACCGTTTATAGGCTTCCATATATTTTTCATACCATAGCCTGAACACCGCCAGCCGGCCTTCGTGGAAAGCGATTTCGCCCAACAAGGCACAGTAATAAGCGCCCGCGGCGTATGTCTTGCGCCCGTTATCAATATGGACCTGCATCAAGCGGCGGTAAATGGCTTCGGATCGTTCGAGTTCAGTAGTCCGTGATACTGCCGGCGTGTGCGGCAAAGCATCGCGCAAAAAACGCAACGGTTCCGTTTCGCCCCGCTCGATTTTGGCATAGAAATCGCGCAGGTTGCTGCCCATGCGCTCATCTGGCGTTGGGCCAAGCGCAGCCAAAAGGTGTGCTTTGGCAACCAGTTTGCTTTCTTCCATGCCCTGGTACCCTATTAATGACGCAACTAACGAGTAAGCTTCATCGAACTGGCTTTCACTGAGATACACCTGGCACAGTAGATATCGCTGGCGCTCTCCCAGTTGACGCAGTCGGTCGATCGCCTCGGCTGTAAATGCAGCACCTGTTGTAGTGGAGACGGCATCGGCCAGCTTCCGGGCTTGGGAATAGGTTTCAAAGCAAGGTACGTCATCAAAGGCCGGGCGGTAGAGATCGAACGCCTTCACAGTGTCACCCAAAGCGGAATAAGCTCGCGCCAGGTAGCCGCGCAACGAAAGTGTGTGCGGGCTATCCCATGATTCGCGAAGGTAATAAGCCGGGCGCGGGGGACGGGCGACTTCGAGAGCTTCTTGGGCGTAATTGGTCACCGCTTCCCAATCGCCGGCGGCTTGCCGCTCAGCCAGCAATGGAGTGTAGCAGGCCGGGTACAGGCGGCGAAAGCGTACCCATAATGAGCGCATTTCGTCAACGCGCCCATCCAGCTTATAGAAATCCAACAGCAGGCGCAGTTGAAAAGCCAGGCCATAAAAAGGCGTTGACCAGGCGCTTTGAATGTGCCGGTCTGCCCAGGCCTCCAGGTGGGCTTGCAGTTCAAGCCGGCGCTCGCTCCCAACCAGATCTAAAAATCGCTCCAGGTCGGCTGCATGTTCGTGGCGCGCCAGGAAACTTAGCGCCTCATCAAAAAACTCTTCCTGTGGCCGGCAGGCTTGCAAGGCGACAAAATAGCGGCTAACCACCTGGCGTTCGTCTTGCGGTAAGAATTCCAGCGGGTCAGGCAAACCCAGGGTTTCGTAAGTCTCACCTGACGTCAGGTCAAGCAAGATATCATATGCTTCCGCAGCCACAACGTACTGCCCTGCATCGAAGTAAGAGTCGGCCTCGTGAAAGAAAGCCCGCAGCGCTTTTACCCCGGTATGGTCGTCAGGATCGTAGTCATCGTATTCATTGTAATTGTCTTCACCATAAAACGTTGCCGCTTCTTCGTCGTAATATTCCCCTTCGGATACTTCTTCGGCGAAAGATTCCAATTCGGCCAGGAAATCCTCTGCGGATGGATAGCGCAGATCGGCGGTTGCCATCCCGGGTGGGGCCAGGTGTTCCCAAAAGCGCTGGCGGGTTGGCTCATCCATATCCTGCACCAGATCAAGTAGCAGAGCTACCAACTCGGGCTTGGTCTTTTTCTCCAGATAGGCGCGGATGTGAGCCAGGCGGTCAGAGGTGGTTTTTCGAGGGTTTGCCATGCTTCTTTCTTTACGAAGATATGTTTATAACTCAGCTTACAAAGCATCTCCTTCTGCTAGCAGCCGGTCACGCAACGCCTTGATCGCCAGGTATTCAGGAGTATCCCGGGAGGAGTAATATTCGGGATCATCCAGTACTGAGTCAATCACATCCACCAGGCATTCAAGGTCCCAACGCCAAAGCCCGATGGGCCGCACGCCCTGGTAGTTGGCAATGCGGCGATCCAATCCAAAGCTTTCAACCATCATCCAGACAAAACGCTGGAGTTCATCCAACTCTAGCCCGGTGATCACGATATAGGCTTTACGGTCTTTGCTGCCAGGCTTGATCATTCAATATCCTTTTTCCCGGGGATATAAGGAATCAACCCCTTTCGGTAAGCTTCTTCTTGCAATGGACGCGGCAGCGAGCGGGCATCCACAATCAGGCCATTGACCATCACCATCCAGGCCATTGGATTATCATCTATGCGGCTGGGTAAAGTCCACTGCATATCCATTAGCCCAATTTTGAGCAACCGCTTGATCTGGCTGGATTTGTTTCCCCCAGTGCTTTTGGATATTCCAAACCAGGCGCACAACTCATCTGCGCGCAAATGTGGGGTTTGGCTTTTATCGAACAGGAAATTGACCGAGCCGACCGTATAGGCAATAGCGCAGGCCCAACTTTTGACATGCCCGCCCATCAAAGGAGAAGGCCGCTTGCGCGCCAGCGCGGCGGTCATCTCGCGGCACAACTGGGCATACTCTTCATTCAGTTTCTCTTGACACAGTACATCCGTTAGCGCTGTAATTTCGTTATGGCGAGGTTGCATGGCTTCAGGCACTGATAAGCTTCTCGTTTTCGGGGACATCACAAACTCCTTTAGCGATTGGCAAACCAGACGGCGTAATCGTCGGTTAAGGTAAAGTTAGCCGATTTTTCATTGGTCGCCTTCAGGTCAGAAAGAGGGAATACATATGAATTGCGCCCGGCCTTGATGTTGACCAGCACACCAAATAGATCTTCCACGCCCTCGAAGTCGACAACTTTTACCTGATCGCCAGCTTGTAAAGGACCGCGTTCCTGGTATTCGGTGACAACTGCATCAAATGTCAGCTTCAGGTGCGCTTCCAGGTACTCTTGCCAGGCTTCGAAGGCTTCCAGATCGTCATCGGCATCCTGTAATACCTTGTGGATGCGTTGGCCTTGTCTGCCCAGGTAATCCCAGGTGTGCACCGCGGATAGCTCTTCGATGAGCGCGTCCACATCAGCCTGTGTGTCACGCGGCTCCGCAAGCTCGACATCCTCAGGGTATAAACCCATAGTCGTCCAATCTAACCCCTTTTCTTCACTCCGACGGATTGCAGATGCGGGCATGCGTCTGAGCGACTGGCTGTCCCATTGGAATGTGATGGTCACCTGGCCGGACTGGTAGGACTCGATTTCTGTAATCCGGCCTTGCCAGCCGCCGATATCGATGCCATAGTCGGGGTCTTTGACGCCAGGTTTGACGATAATGCAGTCGCCGATCTTTAGGCTTGTGGTCGGATTCAGAATAGTAGACTGAGTTTTCTTGGGATGTCGGATTCTCTTACTCATACCTCAACGATTGCCTCAACAGCAGTTATTTAATGGCGATTCTTAGCTTTTCGGGTTGGTTTATGCTCTTTGCCTAAACGATAAATCTGGCCGATAAAAGCAGCCAGGACGAACTTGTTTTCTTCGTATTGATCCCCATCCAGATAACCGAGCTCAAACTGGAGGGCGGCAGCCCATTTCTGACGTGTATGGAACCAGGTTTTTGCTGTCATCTCCACTTCTTCGCAGAAACGTCGAAAACGCTCTGGCGTCATGATCTCGTTGATAGCTTGGCGAATGGCATCAAAAGTGCGCTCTCGCAATTCTTCGGATGGCTGGGCTTGTGTGAATGGTTCACCAAACTCTGCTTGAATGCGCTGGAAGGGCAGCATCAGTTCTTCTTCGGAGAACAAGCTCAAATCTACATCCCCGCGTCCCAATTTATCCTCAAAAGCCTCCACCATTTCCCAGATTTGGTTTTCAGCGCGCTGGCGCAAATCCGGTTGAGCCTCGAATACCTTTTGCCCAACCTGCTCAAGTTTATCGGGATGTTCAAGGATTGTTTGGAGATCAAGGTCGTCTATCCCTTCAGCTTTTAGGGCTTCCACCACGGAATCATAAAAGCCTTGATCCTCTTCAAATTCTTGCATCGCTCGCTGCATTGTGCGGCCATAAATTTCCAGGATCAAGCCGCACAGACCCCAGGGTATGCTCTTTGTGCTTAGCATAGGTTTCAACACCATAACCAGTTCTAACTTTTCGAGGTCATTGGTTAGCATCAACCGATCCAAAAGCGTTTGCAGCCGCTCATCAACTTCTTTTCGGAAGGTTGGGGTAGCCAGCTCGGCGACAATTTCGATCCGCATTTCGTCGAAGACCTCATGGTGCGCATCTTGACCCTTCTTTTCAGCTGTTGCCAGGCGTTTTTCATACTTTTTCAGCCAACGCTCAGTGACCCGGGTTGTTCTTTCGCTATCCATGTATAAGTTTGTGAACTCCGGCGATTCAGCGAGTTGAGCAGAATCTGTCATGATGCGGATAAAATTTTGCATCAAGTAATCCTCACCACCGATGGCAATACGGTTTGCAACGATCTGGGCGGCAGGAGACAAACTGCGCGCCTGGCGCTGAGAGGCGGGCATGAGGGTCTTTGCGTGACTTTTCTTGTGTCGTTTGCGAGTCATAAGGGTGCAGTGCCAGAAAAGGACCAACGGTGGCGTATGCGTTGTTGGGGAATGTGGGTGAAGAGGTTTACGTCCTTATTATACTTTCATCCGGGATATCACCTCCCAGAAAAACAGGATCGAGAAGTTGTTATCGTACAAACGCGCCATCTGGGTGAAAGCCCGCCCGGACTACGAACCACTCTTCCTTATACTGGACGGGTTGTGTCCAGATGCCGAAAGGCGTTATTGGAAAGGGTGCTGCGAGGCGCAAGGGAACAACAGTAACACAGAGGCAGATACTGGACAGATGAGTACCGGCGTGGAAATCCAGTTGCCGATGTC
>Ga0105101_10000813_pt1 | contig 13258 bp, 10 predicted proteins | sample PPLLak21cMay2015_2_FD_87037 | JGI IMG/M metagenome (GOLD analysis project Ga0105101, IMG submission 87037) | Freshwater sediment microbial communities from Prairie Pothole Lake near Jamestown, North Dakota, USA - PPLs Lake P8 Core (1) Depth... | ecosystem: Environmental > Aquatic > Freshwater >... | reverse complement strand
GTTATACATTAGAATAAAAGTAATAAAAAAATTGAATCAACCACCCCGGCCAGACCATTTATATTCTGCACGTCAGATGAATTCGTTGTCTGGCCACCCCTCCTTCAAAAGGAGGGGAAACTTATTTGTTTATAAACCAGATAATTATAGTGGTTTTCGTTTTTAAAATATTCCTTAAGTTGACGGCTAAGGGACAGTGAGGTAAAAGATGGTAAAAATTTAATACCAATAGCAACCAATTACTATGAAAAGACTCTTTTATTTATTGTTAATGACCAGTATGCTGGTCTCCTGTAAGATGAATCAACTTTATCTTACGGTTGTTGAACCGGCACCGGTGACGCTATCGAAGGATATAATAAAAGTCGGCGTTATCAACCGCAGCATACCAACAGACAAGACGAAGATCATTGATGTGATCGATAAAGCATTGTCTCTTGAAGGAGCGGACCTCGATAGTATTGGCGCCAATCAATGCATTATCGGGATGAGGGATGAACTGATGAATAATAAGAGATTCACAGCTGTCAATGCATTGAATGATTATGATTTCAGAACTCCGAAATTAGGATTGTTCCCAAATCCACTTTCATGGGATATTGTAAACAAGATATGTAAGGAGACGGGAAATGACGCTCTTTTTTCGCTCGAATATTACGATACTGATTCCAGGGTAAATTACTCAGCAGATAAGACAGGAATAAAAACCGGGCTTGGAGTCGTAATACCCACTTTGGAACATAAAGCAAATATGGAAACAATTGTAAAGACCGGCTGGAGAATCTATGATCCTGCAAACCAGGTGATTGCGGATGAATTCAACCATGTGGAATCTATTGTTTACAGTGGCAGGGGTATAAATCCGCTGGTTGCAGTGGCTGGGCTCATAAACAGGAAAGATGCAATAAAAGAGGTGAGTAATCAGGCAGGTCATGGATATGCAATGAGGATTCTGCCATTTAATCTGAGGGTAATGCGTGATTATTTTGTGAAGGGTACAAATAATTTCAAGATAGCAAAGAGAAAAGCAAGGGTGGGCAAATGGGATGAAGCAGGAGTACTCTGGAACCAGGAGACGAACAATCCTGAACCTAAAGTTGCAGGACGGGCATGCCATAATATGGGCATTATCAGCGAAATAAACGGAGATGTCGATGCAGCACTTGCATGGGCTCAAAAAGCTTATGAGTATTATAACATCAGAAGATCACTTGAGTATACCAGGATTCTGGAGAACCGGCTTTATAAGCGGGAGATATTGAATGAACAACAACCATGAAATTCTTTTATAGAATCAAAAAAAATCCTTAATTTTCCTCTTTAAAGCTGATCAGATCCTTAACTCAATTAAATCAAAAACCATAAAATTTCCACACAATGAAAACAATTTGTTTACTCTTTTCACTGGCTCTGATGTCAGTATGCTTCTCATCCTGTAAAACCGCGGAACAGGCACCTCCTCCGGTTCAAAAGACGGATATCTCCGAATTCATTGGCCAATGGACAATTGATATTAAAGGAGGTTCGGTGGGCTGGATCGAGGTCCGGAAGCAGGATAATTATGTGGATGCGGACATCCTCTGGGGCGGTGGCTCTGTTTTACCCGTCTCTAACATCTTTCTTGCCGCCGACAGGATACTTATAATTCAACGGTCAAATAATGTTGTACGCGCAAGAGATGAAAACGATAATCCGGTAAAATCAGCAGTAATAACCGACTGGCTTGAGATTTCCAAAGCCGGGGAAGACAACATTGAAGGGATACTTCTTCGTCCCCGTCGTACCGGCATAGGTGTGGATTCAACTGAGTTCACCGGAATAAAACTCCCTCAGGTCCCGGCTGCTCCTGATATGAAAAGCCTGAAATTGGGGACACCGGTTGAGCTTTTCACCGGAAAGGATCTTACCGGCTGGAGACTTATAAACACTAATCAGACAAACGGCTGGCAGGTTGCTGACGGAACGCTTGTCAACGATCCGGTTCAGAAAGAAGGTACTCCTCATATAAGCTATGGCAATCTCAGGACTGAAAAGACATTTGAAGATTTCAACCTTAAGCTTGAGGTCAATATTCCGCAAGGCAGCAACAGCGGCGTTTATCTCAGAGGCATGTACGAAATACAGGTATCGGATTCGTATAAAAGAGAATTGGACCCTCATAATATGGGGGCACTATACAGCAGGATCAAGCCGACTGTCAATGCTGAAAAACCTGCCGGCACATGGCAGTCACTCGATATGACATTGTGTGACAGGCATTTAACTGTTCTTCTGAATGGAATTAAGATCATAGACAACCAGCCGGTTTACGGCCCGACCGGAGGTGCAATTATCTCAGACGTATTCTCGCCCGGACCAATCTACCTGCAGGGTGATCATGGAAAGGTAGCTTACCGGAATATTGTATTGACTCCAATCGTTAAATAAGCATAAACATCATGAAAAATATGGTTTCAGGGAAAAAAAGCCGCAGGCAGTTTTTAAATACTTCTGCGGCAGCTGTTGCCGGTTTTACAATATTACCGGGACATGTGATATCCGGATTCGGACATATTCCTCCCAGCGACAAGCTTAATATTGCAGGTGTGGGAATTGCCGGAATGGGTAGAGGCAATCTGGCTAATGTTGCCAAAACCGAAAATATCGTAGCACTCTGCGATGTCGACTGGAGAGAGCAGACAATCAAGGTGTTTAATACTTATCCGGCCGCAAAACAATATAAGGATTACCGTGTGATGCTGGATAAACAGAAAGATATTGATGCTGTTATTATTGCAACATCCGATCATACCCATGCGATAATAAGTCTTGATGCCATGAGGCGCAAGAAACATGTCTTCACGCAAAAACCACTCACACATACTGTCCATGAAGCCAGGGTACTGGCAAAAGCAGCTAAGGAGTTCAAAGTTGCGACCCAGATGGGTAATCAGGGACAGGCATCAGATGGCCCCCGCCGGCTCAGGGAAATGATCTGGGATGGTGTTATCGGACTAGTCAGAGAGGTACATGTATGGACAGACAGACCAAACAACGGTCTCTTCAGAACATACTGGCCGCAGGGTGTGGAAAAGCCCGGTGATACCCCGCCAACACCCTCTGTTCTTGACTGGGACCTCTTTGTAGGCCCCGCACCGGTACGCTCGTATCATCCTGCCTATCATCCATTTAAATGGCGGGGATGGTGGGACTTTGGTACAGGCGCTCTGGGAGATATCGGCTGTCATTCACTTGATCCGATTTTCAGGGCTTTGAAGCTTAAATATCCGGCAAGCATTCAGGCTGTCTCAACACTTGTAAATGAGGAGACTTATCCACTGGCTTCAGTAGTGCGCTACGAATTTCCTGCCCGTGAAAATATGCCTCCTGTGACCCTTACCTGGTACGACGGAGGAATGCGCCCGATGCAGATACCCGAACTTGAGGAGGGAATGAAAATGGGAGCAGGCGGAACTCTCTATATAGGCGATAAGGGGAAGATTCTCGACGACAAAATCCTGCCACTTTCTTTAAGGAAGTCATACACACCACCCGCTCCTTCTATTCCCTCTTCTCCGGGACATGAAGAGGAGTGGATCAATGCATGCAAGGGAGGCGCTCCTGCCGGATCTGATTTTGAATGGGCAGGTCCACTCACGGAAACTGTTCTCCTCGGGAATATAGCGATAAGGAAGGAGTTAAAGGAGACACTCAGTGGCAGACTCCTTAAGTTTGATCCTGTTAAATTCAGCTTCCCGGATATGCCTGAAGCAGATAAGTTCCTTCATACCACCTACAGAGAGGGATGGACTCTTTAATTAATAAAACCTTTAACATTATTCAGTACATGAAGAAAGATAATCAAACAACGCGACGTGAGTTCATCACAAGGACAGGCTTAGCCTCAGCCGGGGTTGCCCTGGGTGCAACCTCACTCAATGCTGCATCTTACCAGCGTATTCCGGGTGCAAATGATAAGATCAATGTAGGTTTTATCGGGATAGGGAACAGGGGTTCCCAACTCCTTGAACTGGTCATGAGACAGCCCGATGCACATATAGCTGCATTCTGCGACATTTATGAACCTTATATGCTTCGGGACAGAAGCAAGGTTGATCCCCGGTGGCTCAGGGAACTGGGTGGCCGGATCCCGCAGATGGGAGAGACCTTCCCGACTAAACCAGTCCTGTATAATGATTTTCGTAAACTATTGGAAAATAAGGATATAGATGCTGTGGTTATTGCAACTCCGGATCACTGGCACGCTATCCAGATGATCAGCGCTGTGAGAGCCGGCAAGGATGTTTATGTTGAAAAACCTCTGACCATCACTCTGAAAGAGGGGCGGGCAATGGTCAATGCTCAGGCAGAAACAAAGAGGGTGGTTGCCGTAGGGCTGAACCGGCGGGGATCCAGAATCTACCAGAAACTTGTAAAAGATGTTCAGGCAGGGAAAATTGGCAAGGTAACTGTCGGGATAGCCCACAGGATAGATAATATGTATCCGGCCGGAATAGGAAGGATGAAGCCGGAAGCACCGCCCCGGGATTTCAACTGGGATATGTGGCTGGGTCCGAGGGCCTACAGGGATTATCAGTATAATATTGCCCCGTATAAGTTCAGGTGGTGGAGTGATTATTCAAGCCAGATGGGTAACTGGGGCGTTCACTATATGGATGTGATCCGCTGGATGATGGGAGAAAGGGCTCCAATAGCGATAAGCAATCATGGTGGAAGGTATATAGTTGATGATGACCGGACAATACCTGATACAATGCAGGTCACTTTTGAATTTGAGTCCGGGGCAATTATAACATTCTGCACATATGAAGCCAGCGGTGGAAATATGTTTAAGTATGGCGAGGTAGAGCTTCGGGGTACTCTTGGCACACTCAATGCAATTGAAAGCGGCTACCGGATTACTCCCACCAGGAATGGCCAGTTCCAGTCAGTTAAAAATACCCTGCAGGAAGAAGAGTATTCTTCAAAGGATGCCGCTCTGTCTGACGGCAGCAGCAGTGACAGCACAAGCACTCTTATAAGGAACTTCCTCGATTGCATAAAATCGAGGCAAACGCCGTTATGTCCAATTGAGGAAGGTCACAGATCCACGAGCTTTGCCCACCTGGCAAATATAGCGCTCGAAGTCAAGGAAAGACTGCGGTGGGATGCTGATAAGGAACGATTTACCAATAGTGAAAAAGCCAACAGCCTTCTTCACTATGAATACCGTAAACCCTGGAAACTTTAAAGAAGTTAAGCGAATTATGAAACAGAACCGGAGAGATTTTATATCAACAGTAGCAGCCGCAGGTGCCGCAATACCATTTATGTCGCGAGGCTATATTGCAGATCCGATACAGGCTAAAAAGAAATTTCCGATCAGATTATTTTCAAAACCTCTTGATCCTTACGATTTTAGCTTTATGTGCGAATGTCTTAACAAGTCAGGAATCGAGGGATTTGATCTTACCGTCCGGCCTGCTGGCAAGGTGGTGCCTGAAAAGGTCGAAGAGGATCTGCCAAAACTGGCATCGGAGGCCGGAAAGTACAACCTGGCACTCGATATGATGGTTACTGCAATCCTTACACCGGATGATCCGTTCACTGAAAGGATCCTGAAAACTGCCTCCTCGGTTGGCATAACACATTACAGGCTTGGTTGGGCTGATTACGACCTTAAAAAGGGTATCTGGGAAACCCTTGCAGGTTATAAACCTGCCATTAAAGCCATTACCGATCTCAACAAAAAGTATAAGATTCACGGAGGTTATCAAAATCATGCCGGTGCCAGGATAGGCGGCCCGGTATGGGATCTGCATGAGCTTCTGCGAGGTCTGCCGCCTGAATTTATTGGGTGTCAGTATGACGTGCGGCACGCTATGGTTGAAGGTGCCAATACATGGATGCTGGGGTTGCGGTTATTAGCACCTTATATTAAAACCCTGGCTATCAAAGACTTTACATGGGCCACAGTAAAAGGGAAACCTGCAGCGCTTACAGTTCCGCTGGGTGAAGGAATGGTTAACTGGGACCTCTACTTTAAAACGGTCAGGGAGTTGAATATTTCAGGACCCATAACTCTCCATGTAGAATATCCCCTGTTTGACAAAAGTGAGGAGGGCTATTCACTTACCAGAAAACAGGAGATAATAGTAAGCAAACTGAGAAAAGATATGGAATTCCTGAATGGGTTTCTTAAAAAGTATGAATTAATCTGATTTTTCAATGACAAACCGTCGTACATTTATTAAGGGTGGCCTCGTGGCTGCCGGGGCAGCAGCAATTGTCTCGCCCCTGGAGGTGCTGTTAGCATCCTGTGCACCTGCTGAAGCTAAAAAGATAAGCATCTCGAGGGTTAGCTCAAATTTTGAGAGGGAACCGCTGATAAGGCCTTTCGGATTCAAGGGGGGATACATGAGAGAGATCTGGCAGTCAATCTCCTATCTTGAAAGCAGTTCGGGCGCTCATTCCATTGGCCTTTGTTCACAGAGTGTACTGTGGTCTGATGCACAGGTATTTGCCTCACACTCTGAAGCAGGAGGGAATGCCCTTATGTATGCAATGACCGAAAGAGCCATGCAGATTGTTAATGGCCAGACTTTTACCTCACCTGTGGATTTGCTTGATGCAATCCTGCCCGAGGTTTATGCGTTCGGTCAAAAGATTACGAACAATCCGCAACTCAGGAAAACATTTGCACTTAATGCGCTTGTCGGTCTGGATAATGCCGCCTGGCTGCTCTATGCAAAAGAAAATGGCATAACGACATTCGACGGACTTGTACCGGCAAAATACAAACCTGCCCTTTCAAGCAGGCACGAAAAGGTAGCAGGAATTCCACTGATGGCCTATGCAATTCCTATCGATGAGATAAAAGCTGCCACCGACCAGGGATACTTTTTCATGAAGATCAAGATTGGCCAGCCCGGGACACAGGATGAAATGCTTGAAAAGGATAAGGCACGCTTAACTGCGATCCATAATGCCATCGGAAATGTAAAAACAACATATACAAATAGCGGGAAGCTTCCTTATTATTTTGATGCGAATGGCAGGTATGAAAAGAAAGAAACACTTTTAAAGCTTCTCGACCATGCAAAAAGTATTGGGGCATTTGACCAGATTGCTATCATCGAAGAACCTTTTCCGGAGGAACTGGAAATAGATGTCAATGATATCCCGGCAAGGCTGGCTTCTGATGAAAGTGCACATACAGAGGAAGATGCGATAAAGCGAATTGAGATGGGATATAAGGCTGTCGCTCTTAAAGCTATTGCAAAAACCCTGAGCATGACCATGAAGATAGCACAGGCAGCACACGAACGGAATACCCCGTGCTTCTGTGCCGACCTCACTGTTAATCCTGTGCTGGTGGAATGGAACAAGAACGTTGCCGCCAGGCTGGGTTCATTCCCCGGCATTGGTAACCTGGGGCTTGTTGAGAGTAACGGGCATCAGAATTACAAAAACTGGAATGCAATGCTTGGATATCATCCGCGTAAGGATGCTCCGTGGGTACAGGTAAAGAATGGTGTATATGAACTTAATAAGGAGTTCTATAAAACAGGAGGAGGCATCTTTGATCCGATGCCTCACTATGAGGAGATGTTCACCGTGCCCGCGTAGATACTACCTGTATTGTGGTCAAAAAGAAATTACCGGTTTCTGAATAATTATTCTTCCCAGGTATCAGTTCTGAAAGACGATGCCGGCAATCCTTCCACGTTAAAAAGATCGCCGATAATGTAATCCTTAAAAGCATATCTAACCGCTTCAGGCTGACCGACTGATGGTGAGAATAATGTTACTCCCGATCCGGTAATGAATGCCTTTGCAGGAAAAAATCTTTTATTTGCTCCGGCAATCTCGAAGCATGAGAGCTCTTTTCCGAATGAGGTCAATCCCATAGGAGCGTTATCGAAAGTCAGCATTACCTGGTTTCCTTCTATTTTCATCTCTTTGAGCACCGGGCCTTCACATGAAAAACCCTTCATTCCGTAAGTTTTTACAAGCGCGAGGTAAGCCAGCCGGTCTCCTGCTGCTTTTTTGTTGGCAGGATGAATACAGTCCTTCTCACCTGTCTCCATGATACAAGCCATTCCGAAATTTTTTGTAGCTGCTGAAGCCTTAAGCTGAGCTTCCCGCAGAAAGGCAGAATTCAATCCCACGGGACCGTAATCGAAGGGAGCTATCTGAACATAGTACATCGGGAACTCACCGACTTCCCATACCAGCCTCCAGTTTTCAGCCAGTCCGGGCATAAGCTTCTGATATTCCAAAGGTTCATTGCGGTTTGATTCGCCCTGATACCAGATCGCTCCACGGATACCATAACCGGCTATGGGATTGATCATTGCATTAAAAAGAACTGTTGGTGTCTGCGGGGAAAGTTTTTCCTGCTGGATATTTTTATCGGGAAGCTTAACCCAGTCGAAGTTTTTGATACCGGTTTCACTGATCCATGGTTCAATCCTTGTTCCGCCCCAGCTTGTGTTTATCAAGCCTACCGGTACATCAAGTGCCTGGTTCAGCATCAGTCCAAAGAAATAGGCCGTAGCACTGAATTCGCTTACATTCTGGGGCTCACATAATTTCCATGATCCATTGAAATCATCCAGAGGCGTGAGGCTGGCTAACTTTGGAACAGTAATCAGCCTGATATTTTGATTTGAAGATGTTGCTATGGATTCAGTTGATCCCAGAATGGGCTGATTCCTGTATCCTTTCACAGGCATTTCCATATTTGACTGGCCGGAGCATACCCACACTTCACCGATAAGCACATTCTTTAGAGTGATAGCTTTGCCGTCACTGATGGTCACACTAAATGGTCCGCCTGCATCGGGCGTTGGAACCTTAACCTTCCACCTGCCCTCCCTGTCGGTTCTTGCAGAATAGGTTTTCTTATTCCAGGAAGTAGTTACCCTGACAGTTGTATTTGCTGAAGCCGTGCCCCAGATTGCTGCATCAGTCTGCTGCTGTAAAACCATATTGTCGCCGAATATGGCAGGCAACTTTACTTCTGCACTAAGTGTTGCTGACAAAGCAAGAATAAGCACCAGCAAGGCGCTGATTTGAAACAGTGATTTTTTCATAGGATATGATTTTAGATTTGAGTGATAAAATTAGAAAAAAGACCGGAAGAAAATCATGTAATAGATTTGATCTGATCCATAACATTATCAGGTTCAAAAACCTTTTTCCAGTCCTCTTTGATGAATTCCTTTAATCCCCTTTGAAGCGCTTTATTTGCAGCATCGGAAAATACTGCTCCGGGAAGCTCATTGAACAACACTGCCATCTGGATGCGAAGGTGACCAAGCAGAAAATCACGTGCAGCCTCAGGAGGAACACCTCTTTTAATGACTTCATCAAGCCCCTGCCGTATCACGTAAACACATGTGGATGCAAGAGTCTCGACAAGGGCCGGTTCGAGCAATCCCATCTGTTCCACTGTTATCCGGTGAGCTCGCATTACGGGTGCATAGAAAGTACGGGCAAGCTTTTCTCCTTTTTCATAATCTTCATTGTTACCTTTCATGAGGGCACACACAATAGCCTGCTTTGCTGCTACGCCTCCGAAATGATCTTTCATCGCTGCAGGATCGGCTTCCCAGTTAAATATCGAAGGATGTGCCGGATGCGTAATGAAATATGAAATTTCACCCCTGAGGAAAAGTTTGCCTGCCAGGGCAGCGGCAGGATCAAGAGTCACAACCAGAGAGCCACTCTTCATCTGTGGAATGATCTCTGCCGAGACCTTCTCCAGAGCAATATCGGGAACTGCAAGGATCACGATATCAGAAAGTGGAATGCATATCTCCGGTCGGGTAACCGAAAGACCATTTTCTTTCAGTTTTTCTATTCCGGCAGGATTCACCTCCAGGTATGATACATCATATCCGGAATTCTTAAGATTATGAGTAAGACGTAATCCCATTTTGCCACCTGCACCTGTTAATGTAACTTTCAGCATAATTTTCCGTATAATTTTATATATACTCTTCTATTCTTATTATCCCTCCGCTCACCGCCGATTCATAGCAAGCCCATATCAGTCTTACAGTTTCCAGATTATCCTCACCTGTATTTTCAGCCCTGCCCTTGCCAAGGATATCATTGAGAATGTTACGGTTAATATGTATCCCGCTTTCATGGTTTACAATATAATCCGGATCAGCCCACGGATAGGAGGGAAATTTAACAATTTCAGATATTGTACCATCCTTTGTAGTTGTTCTTATTTCGAATTTCGGACCCAGGTAAACTGATCCTTTTTCTCCTTCAACAAGTATATGGAGCGTCGAGAATGAATCGTGTTCCACAACCGATGCATATGACAGTTCAGTGTATACCGGCATACCACTTTCCATTTTCATCATCACTACTGCAAGATCTTCCCCCTTAATGCCCTTATTGATAGCTTTTGTCTGGCACCAGAGTTCTTCGCACTCCCCGAAAAGGAACCTTATCACATCAAGGATATGTGAGCCCATGTCAGTGAGAATGAAATGGTTGAGCTCTTTAAGAAACGGCTGGTTGTCGAATACCGGAAATCCTGACAGGAATGAAACTCGAGCCTTAAATGGTTTTCCAATGACACCGGAGGCTACTATCTGGCTGAACCTTCTGACCGGCGCCTGCCATCGATAGTTTTCATGGATATACAATTTTGCACCAGCGTCCGAACAGATCTTCACCATTCTTTTTGCGGTGGTAAAGTCGGGTGCCATCGGTTTCTGGCAGATGATGTTTTTAATTCCGTGACTGACAGCCATTTCAACAAAATGTGCATGGGTGTCAACGTCGGTTATGATATCAACAAAGTCAGGTTTCTCATTTCTGAAAAGATCATCGGCACTGTCGTAGACGCGGGGAACTTTGAACTGTTCTGCGATCTTTTCAGCTCTGGATCGTGTACGGTTGTAAACGGCAATCAGTTCGGCTCCGTCGATCTCGCTCCAGGCGCCAATCTGGAATTTCGACCAGAAGCCGCAGCCAAGAACGGCAAATTTCAGTTTCTCCATAGTGTTTTTTAATTTCTGATGATCTTAAGTGCTATATCATCCCTGTAAGGCGGACTTTCAAGTACAACCTCCCCTGATCTGCATTTCAGCTCACCCGATTTCAATAAGCTTCCATCCATGGTACTTATCCATTCAAAATGGTATTTTCCTTTCAGAAGATTTAATTTCAGGTTACACTGATTTCCGTTTTTCAAATAAATGGCATATTGTCTGCCAGGTTCAGAAAGCGCCCGTCCGGAAGCCCCGGGTGCCTGAACAACAGCTTCGTAATCGGGTTTCATTTTTATGAAGTTGAAGGTGTGAAGGAAGTCTGAAAGAACCTTCAACTGGGTCCTTAATCCGGCACTTCCGCCTCCCGGAGCTTTGTTTACAGCGGTCCCGTCTTCATAGCCGGGAGCAAAGGAATAATCCAGATTGTTAAAAAGTCCACCGCCGGCTATCATGAAGCTCCAGGCCTGCTTCCTGTAGGTGGCATCTTCGCTTCCTGCAAATCCCGATTCATCAAAGCCGATCACCCTGTTGTATGCATAATTCTGTTCTGCAACCACCGGATAATTATAGTGGAAATTCAAGATGGACACTGATGAATCAATTTCCGGGAGCGAATAATAAAAATTGCAGTAATTCTGAGCTATGAGGTGCTTGTTTTTCAACAGTTTTTCTTCATCGGTAATGTATGCTGCTATTGTTTTTTGCCACTCCAGGGATACCTTATCTGCCACTTCAACATTATTGCGCCATTCAGCTCCCTCTTCCTTGAAGTCCTTACGGCTGTAATATTCGCTTTTCTGATCAGCCTTTACCGAATGATCGGCCCAGGGTTCATTTTGTATTTCATAGATGATATTGTCGAATTCATTCAGTTCTCTGACAGCCTTCCTGACAAAATTCTCCTGGTATTTCAATACAGGCCCGTTATTCAGTGTCTGGACATTTTTTTTCGTCAGTTCTTCCCCGATGTTAATGTTATTTTTCGGATTCCAGGGCTGTATATCCCAGTATCCATAAATTGAAGAGAATAATGTGAGCTCAACAATTATTTCCCTGTCTGATGCTTCAGATATAAAGGATCTAAGTCGGGTGAAATAATTATCATCCCACTTATCAAGATCAAATTTATTCCCTCCGCACACCGCTCCGGGTTCATCACTTCTTTTCCATGGGATCAGGGCTCTCCCGGGAGCCGGCGCCAGTGTATTCTTTTCAATGCCAAAGCTTCCGGTTCTTTCAAAATATGTGCCTGAAAATATGCGGGTATAGTTCATACCGTCTTTATCCAGGGTATTAAGATATTTCACAAAATCAAAATCCGGATTCAGCACAGCGCCATAATGTTCACCGGAGGATACTACCAGAAATGGCTTTCCTCTGAAAAGGAAATAGTGTGGATTGTCAGGATGAAGACTGATTGGCTGGGCAAAAACCTCCGTCCATAACAAACAACAGATTAGACTTGAAGTTATTTTTTTCATATTTTTTACTGTAAAGGTGCACAAAGGGCCTTTGCATTATGCGAATCTTGAATAGACGATAAGAGTGAGACCGATAAGATAAAATGCAAACATCAGTGAAAGCAACAGGTTTGTTCCTTTAGGAGCATCTTTGAATTCCTTCCAGATAAATATTCCCCACAAAGCTGCCACTACCGGGGCTGCATTGCTAAGCCCGTACGAGATGGCAGGGCTGGCGGCACCCACTGACATGAAACTTACGGAATTACCAAGGCACCAGACAACACCCCCGAGCATACCGAGGAGGTGAGCTTTTGGCGTTCCCCTTAGCCATTGTCCCATCTTAACAGGAGCTCCCTCGACAGGTTTTGCCATAAATACAGGATTGATTATCAGGGTGCTTATAACAGCCCCTATCGAGAAGAAGACGACTGCAGTATAGGAACTTATCTTACCGTCGTCGGCAGGGGAGAAGTCGTTAGCCATTGATGAAGCTACAAACCTGTAGAAGAATGCAATACAAATTCCGGCAGCCAGAGCAAGGGCAATACCTTTAAATGAAGCCTTCTTCTGCTGGTCTGCAAGCTTCCTGTATGATTGCATGCTGACCAGTATGGCAAGTATAATTATTCCAGTGCCTGTAAACAACATCACAGGATTGCCTTCAGGCTTCCCGATGTAATTGATAAGAATTCCAAGTGTCCAGCCGATGCCGCCTCCGATGGGAAATGCCACTGACATTCCTGCAACGGCAATGGAAGCAGTAAGCAGCAGGGTCCCTATGTTCCATATAAATCC
>Ga0105101_10000812_pt1 | contig 13262 bp, 11 predicted proteins | sample PPLLak21cMay2015_2_FD_87037 | JGI IMG/M metagenome (GOLD analysis project Ga0105101, IMG submission 87037) | Freshwater sediment microbial communities from Prairie Pothole Lake near Jamestown, North Dakota, USA - PPLs Lake P8 Core (1) Depth... | ecosystem: Environmental > Aquatic > Freshwater >... | reverse complement strand
CGCTGTGATGGGTAAGAGATGCGACATATTAGCCAGCAGCTCACCGACCCCCGACTGGAACGGGATTTGGGAGCTGAAAGATAAATAGACGCATCATTAGCCATGAATCCTTCGCGAGCCGGAATTCCGTCGTTCTCCGTTGCGTCCGTGACCTGACCTTAGTACACGGTTGGTACTGCAAGTCAGAACCGTCAGCGAATTCCATTTTCTTGGCTTTGAGGGCTTTTCAACGTTTAATGATTCCATTATGTTCCTTCCCATTCTTTAACCTCCACAGCGGGGGCCATTCATGGCAATATCATGCAAAATATGCCCGCTTATACCCTCACTGAACACTTCTCGTTTTATTGGGAGCCACACATCATCGCGTTTAGGATCGGCCAACCATTTATCTGCATTTGACCCCCGGGAGGCCCGAATTATGCCAATTCATGGGACCGCCGCCAGGTGGTGGGCTACTTGTCCGCTGCGCTCATCAAAACCCCGTAATCGGAGGATTCCATGGCCGAAACGATTCTTGAAAAAATGAAAGCTCTCTACCCCGAAAAATTCGCCTCTGAAGAGGACATCTTCAACACCATCCACCGAGGGGACAGAATTTTCATTGGCACAGCCTGTGGGGAGCCGCAGTATCTCGTTAAGGCCCTGATCAACTATGTGACCTCGCACCCCAAGGCCTTCTTCGACGCGGAGGTCCTCCAGGTCTGGACCCTCGGCGTTGCCCCGTACACGGATGAAAAATTCAAGCACAACTTCCGGCACAATTCCTTTTTTATCGGTAAGAACACCAGGACGGCGGTGAATGAGGGAATGGCCGACTACACTCCCATTTCGCTGTCACAAGTTCCGCGCTTGCTGCGGAGGAAGTTCGTTCCCGTGGACGTGGCCTTGATCCAGACCTCTCCGCCCGACAAGAACGGGTACATGAGCCTAGGGGTCAGCGTGGACATCACCAAAGCCGCAGTGGAAAATGCCTCCAAAATCATTGTCCAGGTGAACACGGCTATGCCTCGTGTTCACGGCGAAACCTTTGTGAACATCAAGGATGTGGATTTCGTCCTTCACCATGAGGAGCCGCTCCTGGCATTTGCTGAAGTCGTGTCCGACGAGATTGCCGAGAAAATCGGGAACCACGTGGCAAAGATCGTCGAAGACGGAGACACCATTCAGGTCGGCTATGGCAGCGTGCCCAATGCGATTCTTTATGCCCTTCGGGGCAAAAAACATTTGGGCGTTCACACGGAGCTTCTTTCGGACGGGATTGCCCAGCTCATGAAGGAAGGCGTTGTGGACAATTCCATGAAGCCCATCAATCGCGGCAAGGCCGTGGCCACATTCTGCATGGGCAAAAAGGAAACCTACGAATACATTCACGACAACCCGAGCGTCGAGTTCAGACCCATTGATTACACCAACGACCCCCAGGTGATTGCGGCCCACAGGCAAATCACGGCCATCAACAGTTGCATCCAGATCGACCTGACCGGTCAGGCCACGGCGGAGTCCATCGGCAGGAAGTTTTTCAGCGGCATCGGCGGCCAGGCCGACTTCATGCGAGGCGCGGTCCTCTCCCCGACCGGGAAAACGATCCTGGTGATTCAGTCCACCGCCAGCAAGGGAACTGTTTCCCGGATCATCCCCTTTGTTCCGGAAGGCGCAGGAGTGACCCTGGGCCGGAGCGACATTCACTACGTCGTCTCGGAGTACGGCATCGCTTACCTCCACGGAAAAAACATTCGGGAAAGAGCCATGGAACTCATTGCCATCGCCCATCCCAAGTTTAGATCCTGGCTCATTGACGAGGCCAAGCGGCTGAACCTCATCTACAAGGACCAGAAGTTCGTTCCCGGCAAGAAGGGAGAGTACCCGGCAGAGCTGGAAATCTACAGAACCACCAAAACCGGGTTTGAGATTTTCATGCGGCCTGTCAAGATCAGCGATGAGCCCCTTCTGAAGGACTTCTTCTATTCTCTTTCCGACAAGAGCCTTTACCGCAGGTTCATGTCCCCTCGCAAAGACGTCCCACACCAGCAACTGCAGGAGTTTGTTGTCATCGATTACTCGAAAGAGATGGCCATTGTGGCCTCCGTGAAAATGGGAGACAGGGAGGAATTCGTGGGTTTGGGCCAATACAGCATTTCCGAGACATCCCACACGGCCGAAGTCGCCTTCGTGGTCGGCGACGATCACCAGGGCAAGGGAATCGGAACGGAAATGCTTTCCTACCTGACCTACCTTGCGAGAAGGAGCGGCCTTCTGGGCTTCACCGCGGAAACGCTCATGGAGAATCGCTCCATGCTCCGGGTCTTCGAAAAAATGGGCTATGACATGCAGAAGGGAGGAGCAGGAGGCGTCTACGAGCTGAAAATGATGTTTAAGGACCGAGTCGCATAAATCAGTAGGCAGTATGAAGTAAAAGCTAAAAGCAAATGACTCGACTTTGACCTTTCTCTTTGTCTTTGCTGCCTACTGCATACTCCTTACTGCTTACTGACCTCAGAGCATTTGATACGGGTCGATGTCGATGGTGAGGCTGACCCCGCTTCCCCTGAGCATCCTCTTCAGATTGTCCCCCACCTTCTTGAGAAACACGTGCAGCACATTGGGCCCCTTGCTCCTGATGAAAATCTGCCATCGGTATTTGCCCTTCAACTTGCTGAGGGGCGCTTCCACAGGGCCGAGCACCTGCAGATCTTTTCCTCTTTTGGGCCAGTTCCCTACAACCCGCATCATCTGCTCCACCATTTTTCGGGCCATGTCCTCGGTCTTCTGTTTGTGGTTCCCCTGAAGCCGGAGGCAGGCCAGGTAGGAAAACGGGGGATATCCCAGCTGCTCTCGCAGCTCAATTTCTTTTTGAAAGAAGGTGAGGTAATCATGGTCTCTCGCTGTGGTGACCGCATAATGATCCGGGTAGAAGGTCTGAATCATCACGCGACCAGTGTCCGCTCCGCGCCCCGCCCTTCCCGCCACCTGAGAGAGGATTTGAAACGTCCTTTCACCGGCTCTGAAGTCCGGAAACCCCAGCGAAAAATCCGCGCCGATCACTCCCACCAGGGTAACATCCGGAAAATCATACCCCTTGGTGACCATCTGGGTTCCTACCAGCACATCGATTTCGCGGCGACCGAATTGTCTCAAGAGCTCAAAGATGTGCCCCTTTCTCCGGATGCTGTCCCTGTCCATCCTGGAAGCCCGCAGACGAGGGTACAACTCCTTCAGTTCCGTCTCCAGCCGCTCTGTTCCAAAGCCATAGGATCTGAGGCCCTCCCGGCCGCACGCCGGGCAAATCGTCTGAGGCGGGGTGTGAAAGCCGCAGTAGTGGCACGCGAGACGGTTCTCTCTGAGGTGGTAGGTGAGAGACACCTCGCAGTTGGGGCAGCGTACCGGCTTGCCGCAGGATCGGCACAGATGCACTCGATGAAAGCCTCTGCGGTTGAGAAAGAGGATGGCCTGCTTGCCAGAGGCCATTGCCCCTTCCAAAGCTTCCCGGAGGACCGGGCTGAGGATCTCCTCGTCTTTACCTTCTGAGGCAAAGGTCTTCATGTCGATCACCTGCACCTCGGGCAGGGGCCTTTGCTCGACCCGTTCGGGCATCTTGAGCAGGGTGTACCGCTCTTTGGAGGCATTGTAATAGGACTGGACCGAGGGAGTGCCTGAGCCTAGAAGAACGGAGGCATTGGCCAGCTTGCCTCGCACCACGGCCGCATCCCTTGCCTGATACCTGGCGCCTTCTTCCTGCTTGTAGGCGGGGTCATGTTCCTCATCAACGATAACGAGCCCGAGGTTGGGAAACGGAGCGAACAGGGCGGAACGAGCCCCGATCACGATGGGCACCTCCCCTCTGGCCATTTTCATCCATTGATCGTATCGCTCGCCTTCGCTCAGACCGCTGTGGTACACGGCCAATCGATCCCCGAGGCGTGATCGGAGAAGGCCCTCCATGTAAATGGCCAGCGCGATTTCAGGAACCAGCAAAATGGCCTGCAGGCCGAGATCTATGACATGCCGGACGGCCTGGTAATAGACCTCCGTCTTCCCGCTCCCTGTGACCCCGTGGAGGAGAAAGGTGGAGAAGGTTCTTCGGGCCAATTGCTTTTTGATGGCCTCCAGGGCTTGTCTTTGTTGCGGATAGAGATCTTTGGGAGGAGGGTTGGGAAGGAAAACGTTTCCTGCAGGATCCCTCGAGACGCTTGCCTGATACATTTCGAGGATGCCCTTCTTGATCCATTTTCGGAGAAGATAGGCGCCGTTGGTGAAGCGGGAACTCAACTCCTCTGAAAGGACTCCCTGAGAAGAAAACACCGTTTCCAGAAAGGCCCTTTCGTTTTTCGCCTTCAGAGACTCAGGGTCCTGCCCGGCAAGGTCTTTGAGCGCAACCCCCTCTCTGGGTTTTACAAAACGCTTGATCAGCGGGCCTCCCCGTCTCTTGGTCGTTCTTTGTTCCAGGACCAGCCACCCCTTTTTCTCGAAAGCGTAAAGGCGATCCAGGGGGGACGGGGCTTTTTGACCGGGATGATCCCGCACCCAGGTCAGGAGTTTTCTTTCCTCCGAGCGGCCCGGCAGCAATCTGAGCGCATCCTCTCCTTTCGCAGTGAGCCTGGCTGCCCTGTAGGATCGGATGTTGAGGCCGCCGGGGAGCGCAGACTGAATCAGGCGGCCCAGGGGATAGAGGTAGTACTCCGACATCCACCGAAAAAAAGGGACCAGAGATCGGTGAAAGAGCGGTTCAGGGTCAAGAACCTGATCGATCTCCTTCAGGTCCTTGTCTTCCGTGCAAGTCTCGTGCTCCAGGATGTAGCCGGTGACCTTCCGTTTTCCGAAAGGCACTTCCACCCTGGATCCCACCTTGGCCCTGGGCTCAAGGTCCCGGGGGACCCGATAGAGATAGGTCTCCTCAACCGGAAGGGTGACGGCGACACGCACGGAGGTTTGTTTTTCGCTTGTTTCCATTATTTGGCGAAAAGGGAAGGTTTCAGGGGCCCGTTCACCTTCACCGAATGGATGGAGTACTTCTCAATCCACTGATCCCCGGAGAAGGTGTGGATCTCAAAAGGAACCCAGCCCTGCTCCACCCTTCTGTAGTCCAAAAAACGCACCCTGATTAGTCCCCCGGCTTCCTGACCAGGTCGCTGGTACACCATGAGAAGGGGCAAAACCCTCGCCTTCTCGATCAGGAGCTTCGGTCTCTTCGGATCTTTTTCCCCGATGCCATACGCAACAGTTCCCTCCAGTCGCGTGTAAGCCACCTGCTGTGTATCGATGCCCAGTTCACTCAACCGAGGCAAAAGCCTCCGCTGGCTGCTCGCGATGAGGAGTTCTCTAAAGACTCGATCCTCCACATCCATCTGCGCTGCACCGCTATCGATGAGGGAGGAATGAAAAAGGTTAGGGCTTTTGATCGATAGCACCTCTTCATAGACCCTCTCAGGACTCTCCCCATTCTGCATCCGAGTCACGGACTGTCTGATCACAAGCGTGTCGAATTTCGCGAAATTGGCGGTCATGAACTGGATGATTTGTTCCCCGGGCAACACATACGCCTGCGAGGCGCACGGAACCAGCAGTCCCAGTGCCGCCAGAATTCCCATGGTTTTCCAAGCCCTGTGGAGCATCACTCGACTCCTTGCATTTGCTGAAACATAGCTTCATGGACCCGTTCCATCAACTGATCCATGGTTTTCTTCGAGTACTCCTGAATAGGGATAGGCTTCCCGATGACCATGGTCGCTTCTCCCTTCTGAACCCTGAGACTCCCCTTGGGCACAATCCGATGCGTTCCCACAATGCTCACCGGCACAATATCGCCTTTGGCTTTCAAAGCAAGGTGAAACCCTCCGGGCTTGAAGGGCTGGAGCTGCCCGTCAGGGCTCCTCGTTCCTTCGGGAAAGATCAGGATGGACGCCCCTTCCCTGAACCGATCCGCCGCTTCATTCATGCTCTTGACCGCTTTTCGGGGATCATCCCTCTCAATGCCGACGTATTTTGCTTTTCGCATGGCAGGCCCCAGGAACGGCACACTCATCAGTTCCTCTTTCAACACGAACTTGAACTGCACAGGGAGATTGGCCAGCAGAGTGAAGATGTCGAAATAGCTCTGATGGTTCACCATGTAGATCCTGGGAACATCGGCTTCCAGGTTTTCAAGCCCCAGCACCCGCACCTTTATCCCGCAGACCCAGAGGATGGATTTGGACCATGGCACGGCACAATAGGCGTGCACCCTTCTGCCCTTTGGATCTTTGACGGAAATGGCAATGCCCCATAGGCAGAAGAGGATCGAATAGAACAAAAGAAAGGCATTGAGAAAAATGAATCTGACCATGGCAACAGCTCCTAGTGAAGGCTTTTGGCCGCAACCAATGACTGTTTGAGCCTGGGCGGCTCGAAAGAGACCACACCCCCCCGGTCCAGGCTCAAAACATCCGTGCCTCATGCGAAGAAATTCTTCTTTAAGACTTCAAAAACTTGAAAAAATATTTGGGCCAAATAAAATATTATTTGTTTACAAATAAAATAAATTATGTATAGTTATAGTAAATAGACGGGGTTCAGAACCCCCTGCCTCTTCCGAAGGAATATTGCCCTATTCCGGCGGAGGCTGTATCCGAATTTCCTAAAGGAGTCTGGAATGCCCGATTATATCGTTTGCCAGAAGAAACGGAACAATCCTCGCATGGACGTTCGAATCTGTGAACGCAAGTGCCTTCAGAAGGAGGACTGCAAAGAGTATCTTGCCCATCAGCGTCTCCTTCCCCAAGGCGCCCAACCCTCTCCTCAGGCAGAATCTCCTTCCCTGGAGCTCGAGGCGGCCTAACCGGCTAGTCTATCCCCTTGCCCAAGGGTTTGTCAGGAAGCTCGATTTTCAGCACCAGATTGTTTTCCCCTTCGAGTGAAAGATCCACTTTTCCGCCATGGCGATGAATGACAATCCTTGACAGAGGAAGGTCCACGATTGTCCATTCCCTTGCTTCCTCAATGTGCGGAAAGAAAAACTTGTCGAGATCGTCCTCAGACAGGCGTTGAACCTTGTGCCGGAGTCGGATTACCGCCCGGTCGTTCGAATGGCTTGAGACAATGATCAGTTTCTCCCCTGAAGGCGTCGACACAGCAGCATGTTTGATCAGGTTTTCAAAGGCCTGATTGAGGCGCTCCTCATCGGCCTGGATCAAGGGGAGCGCAGGCATGAGGTCAAGGACGACTTCAACCCTCTTGGTCTTCAAAACCTCCTCCATCCCGGCAACCTGCTTCGCCAAGAGCCGGTTCAAATCCACATCCGTCAGAACCAGTTCAAAAGGGCTGATGGACGAGAAAAGAACCTTTAGAAAATCCTCAATCCTCGCCACTTCCTTGACGATGATTTCCGCCTGCTTTTTCCTGGGATCCGATTCCGGCAAGGCGTCTTTGAGGCGGCGTGCAAACCCTCCTGCTGCAATGAGCGGGTTCCGGATCTCGTGGGCCACGTGAGCGGATATGCCGCCCAGAATCCGAATCTCTTCCGTGCGAAGAGCCCTTTCCTGCAACTGCTTGAGCTCCGTAATATCGATCATGATCCCGTCCACCCATTTCACTTTGCCGTTTGAGGCCCTGGCAGGTATCGCATGATCCATGAAGATCAGGGGCTTGCCCTTCTTGTCTCTCACGGTGCGCTCCACACGGCACTCTTCACCGCTGTAGAACGAACCGATGCAGATCTCCCGGTCATCCCTAACGGGCTCACCGCAGATTTTTTCCACCCAGAACTTCTTGTCGCGCACCGCCTCTTCGATGGTGTAGCCCAAGCACTCTGTGAGATAAGAGTTGACGAACTCCGTGGTCCCGTCGTCCAGAACCCGGTAAACAATCAAGGGGACGTTTTCCACCAAGGTCCGGTATTTTTCCTCTGACGTCACGAGGTCCGCGGTCCTCTCACGAACCTTCTTTTCAAGGTTCTTGGCATGCTCTTCAATGGCCATGCGCTTTTCTTTGAGAGCATCCAGCATGAGATTAAGCGCCTCGGTGAGCAACCCGATTTCATCCCTGGGTCCCTGTTCCAGATGAATCTCTCTTTTCTCCTGTGCAATCTCATGGGCCTCGGTGACCAGGGTGCTGATGGGTTTGATGAAGGACAGGATGACCAGATACGTGAGCAAGAACGAAAGGGCGATTCCGGTTGCCCCCACCAGGATCATGAGGTTTCTCGTGCTCAGAAGCTTGCCCTGGATTTCGGAGCGGTCCAGGTTGATCTCCAGGATGGCGACCGGGTCCCCCGAGTAGTCTCTCACCGGGGCAAACAGGAGGGAACGGTAAGTGTATTTCGCCGGTGCGACGAAGAGGATGGGGGTTTCCATCTCCGGTTTCGCGACAAACTCCTCGATCGCAAAATCTTCAAAGGGCCTGCCTGCCCTGGCCATGGGTTTGTACACCCCTTCATCCCTGATCCCATAAAGGGCAAGATCTATTCCCCATCGTTCATGAAGCTCTTCAAGAAAGGCGCTGTCAAAACTGTGCCCGATCTCCACCGTGCCCACGACCTGCAGGCTGAAGAAGATGGGAGCCACGGCACGGATCCCGAAACCGGTGGCTCCCAGTTCGAGCCCGGCCACGGGCCGGCCTTTTCGAGCGGCATCCATGATGGTCTTTCTGTACAGAGACATGTCGTCTCCGAAGCGCTCGAGATAATGCAGCCTCAAGAACGAGATGGCCCCGGGGAGATGAAAGTGAAACTGTTCGATGTTGAAATACATCTTCAGCTGGACATAGGTGGGCATGAGGAGGTCAATCAAGCCCTGTCTGTCCCTTTGCGCAAAAAGGGACTGGACTTGAGGGTTCTCAGCGATCATCGTTGCCAGGGACATGGCCAGGGTCCCTTTTTGATCGAGTTCTCTCAAGAAGCGATCATGATAGCGGAGAAGACTTTTTTTCTCCTCTTCAATGATGAGCCGTTGCTGGGAGGCCAGCCCGATAATTGTCAGGGAGGTCGTCCCCACGAAAGCAAAAAAGAGGAAAGGGATGAGGAGTTTCCATTTCAGGCTCAGGCTCTTGATCGTTTCAAGGTCGATCCGTCTCATGAATATCCCAATGAAAGCGATGGCCGCAACGCTGCACCCTGTCCCGTTTCACAGGAGCGGCATTTTTTTCATATCCTCCAGAATCCGCCTTTGCCTTTCCTTCACGTACTCGGTCGGATGCTCCGGCGACCAGTGGTGAGGCGAGGGAAGGATCGCTGCCAGAAGAGCTGCCTGCTCTGCCGTGAGGGTGGAGACATTCGTCCGAAAATACTTTTTTGAAGCCATCTCAGCGCCGACCGCGTCTTCTCCCCAGTCCACCGTGTTGAGGTAGACTTCAAGAATCCTTTTCTTGCTCCAGAACACCTCGATGAGCGCCGTGTAGTAGGCCTCCAGAGCTTTCCTTGCCAGGCTTCGTCCGGGCCAGAGAAAGACCGTCCTCGCCACCTGCATCGTGATGGTGCTTGCCCCTCGCACACGGCCTCCTGCGATGGCGTCCTGAACAGCCTGATTCATCTCTACGAAATCAAAGCCGCTGTGAGCGGTAAATCGCTGATCCTCACCGGCCAGCACCGATCTTCTCAAGTGGGGAGAGATCTTGCGCAGAGGTCGCCACTCCGGGTCAGACCACTGAGCCTCCCGCCCTGCCGCCTTGCCCGCGATCCAGGTTGAGATCATGGCGCCGGTGAAGGGCGGATTGACGAACCTCAGGACGGCCACCTGCACAACCGAAACCACGAAAAACAGAACCAGGAAGAGGAGGCCTGCTTTGATGACCCTCTTGGCGAGGCCCGGTTTTTTTCGTTTGATGCGGGTCACCTGCCGCAGCCCCTCTCGCTAGCCTTCTCCGGGTTTATCCGCCTCAGGCGGACCTGCCCGCCTTCGGCGGGATGCCCCGTGCGCACGTCCTCCGTAGCAGGGCTACTTCTTATCCTCCTGCCCATGGCCTTTTTTCGTCTCTTCAATAAACTGACGGTTTTTCTCTCTCAGGAGGTCTTCCGCATTCATCCCCCACTTTCTGGCAAGGACGACCAGATCGAATAAGGCCTCCCCGACGGTTGTTGCGATCCGCTCCCGATCCCCCTCTGGAACCACTCCCCTTAAGGCGCCCCATGTGTCCTGGAGGTTCCGCCATCTCTCCTCATCAGCAGGAGCGAGCAGCCGGTGCTTTGCAGCCCGCTCGATCAACCGATGGGCTCTCAGAAGGGCGGGCAGGTTTTCCGGAACCTTTTCCAGAGGCCATCGCGCGTCCTCCGAGAGGCCCAACTCCTCCTTCTTGATCTTTTCCCAGTTCGCAGCCACTTCCTCGGCGCTGTTGACTTCCACAGGGCCGAACACATGGGGATGCCGGCGGACCATCTTTTTGTGGATCGTCTCCAGGACCTCGTACAGATCGAAATCTGCACTGCCCTTGTAAATGCTGGCCATGAACAGAATCTGAAACAGAAGATCCCCCAGTTCATGGCAGACTTCTTCGGGCGACTTCCGCTCCACGGCGTCCGCCACCTCGTACGCTTCTTCCAGCACGTAGGTCTTGATGCTCTCTGCGGTTTGTTTGGCATCCCAGGGGCAGCCCCCCGGCCCCCGCAGCCTCTCGACGAGCGACCACAGAGCCGTGAAGGCGTGCGCAGGATCAGTTTGATTCATCTTTTTTTGGGGCATCCTTTGGTTTTTCCGGTTTGGCCTGGACCGCGCCCTCTTTGATGCCCATGAGTCGCTTTCTCCACTTCTCGTAGTGGTCCGGAGCAATCAGGCGGGTCATGGTCTGATAGGAGCTGATGATCCAGGGCGCTGTTTTAGACTGGGCGATGAGCGGGGTCTGGGTGGGGAGGAAAAAGGTGAGAATGACGATCACCAGATAGGTGATGATCACGCCTTTGACCACGGCAAACCCTCCTCCCAGGGTTCGATCCACCCATCCAAGAAAGGCTTTTTGGAAAAGAAGGCTGAGGCCGTAGCCGGCCAAGTTGCAAAGCACGAGGATTGCGCCGAAGAGAAGCGCAAAGCTCACGATGGGGAGAAAGCCCGAAACCGGCAGGTAGGCTTTCAACACTTCTGTCATGCGGGGCTGGAAATGATTGGCCAAAAGAATTCCGAGGATGACACCTGCCAGGGAAGCCACTTCCCTCAGGAAGCCTCGGAGGATCCCCTTGACGATGAAAAAAACCATCGTGCAGATGATGATCATGTCGAGCAGGTTCATAGGGCTATGTTTATCAAAGCCGTCGACGAAAGGTCAAGGCGATTCACGGGTTGACGAAAAGCGTACAGAAGCCTATAGTGTCTCCGTGTACAGGTCGCCACCGAAAACCCATATCTGCGAGGGTCTCATGACGGACAATAGACGGCCCATGGTTCTGGCTTCCTTTGCGGCGGACTCTCTGGCTCTCGGCGTTCACTGGATTTATGACCCGGATAAAATCAAGAAGGACTTCGGAAGAGTCGACACGCTGAGAAAACCCCTTCCCGATTCCTACCACCCCACAAAAGAAAAAGGCGAATTCACCCACTACGGGGACCAGGCGGTTGTGCTCCTCCAATCGATCGCTGCAAAAAGAGGCTTTGATCTGGCTGACTTTTCGAAAAGATGGCAGGATCTGTTCAAGACCTACCACGGGTATTTCGATCAGGCGACTAAAATGACGCTCCAGAATCTGGCTCAGGGCAAAGCCATCGAGGACGCCGGCTCATTCTCCACAGATCTATCCGGTGCGGCGAGAATCGCCCCTCTGGTCTTCGGTTATCACAGGGATCCTGAAGCTCTCTGGAAGGCCGTAAGGATGCAAACCCAGATCACCCACAACAATCCACTGGTCATCGACAGCGCCGATTTCTTCGCCAGGGTCTGTTGCAAGGTGCTGGATGGAACCTCTCCTGCAGAAGCGATGAACAAAGTCGCTGCTCAACGATTCAAGGGGTTTCCTTTGTTCGACTGGGTAAAAGAAGGAATGGAATCTGTGGGGAAAGAAAGCGTTTCAACGATTGCCCGGTTCGGCCAGAGCTGCCACACGGACGAGGCTTTTCCCGGCGTGGTTCACTTGATCGCCAAATATGAAGAGGATCTCAAGGAGGCGCTGATTCAGGGTGTCATGGCCGGAGGGGACAGTGCCGGCAGAGGGCTCCTCGTGGGCATGGTTCTCGGGGCTCACCAGGGAGACAAAGGCCTTCCAAAGGAATGGGTATCAGGGCTCAAAAGGCGAGCCGACATCTTGAGGCTCCTTCAACAAATAGAGGGATAGAGCGAGGGAGGCTCTTCATGTTGAGTGAAAAAGAAAAGTTCGAGCTCATCACCCAGATCAGTCTCGATCTCAATGAGGTCAAAGACATCGATCTCCTTCTGGATCGAATCCTCACCAATGCCCGGAAGTTCTTTAATGCCGATGCCGGCTCCATTTACCTCACAGAAGGAGATGGACTGAAGTTCAGTTACACCCAGAACAACACCCTCCAAAAAAGGCTGAAACGGGGCCGAAAGCTTTTCTTCAACACCTTCACCATTCCCATCAACAACCATTCCATTGCAGGGTTTGTAGCCAAGAATCTCAAAACCGTCAACATTCCTGACGTGTATGAGATGTCCTCTGTCGTGCCCTACACCTTCGATTCTTATTTTGACAAGCGCGCCAAGTACAGGACCCGGTCCATGCTCACCGTGCCCATGACCAATCAGAGAAAAGATCTTTTGGGAGTGATGCAGATTATCAACGCTCTCGATGACGAAGGAAATGTGACTCCTTTTTCTCCCTCCGATGAATCCCTCATCGGCCACTTTGCCACAACCGCGGCCCTTGCCCTTGCCCGGGCCCAGATGACCCGAAATATTATTTTGCGCATGATCAGCATGGCCGAGTTGCGGGACCCAAAGGAGACAGGGCCTCACGTCAACCGGGTGGGCGCTTATGCCGTTGAAATTTATGAAACATGGGCCGCAACGAAAGGCTTGCCTGACGAAGAAATCGAACGGAAAAAGGACTCCTTGAGAATGGCCGCCATGCTTCATGACGTGGGCAAGGTGGCGATCAGTGACCTCATTCTCAAGAAGGCGGACCGCCTGACTCCGGAAGAATTTGCGATCATGAAAAGCCACACCTATCTCGGCGCCCGGCTCTTCAAGAACATGCAGTCGGATTTCGAAGAAGTGGCTGCCCAGGTGGCTGTGAGTCATCACGAGTAATGGGACGGCACCGGCTACCCGGGCCATCTGGATCCGTTCTCGACAGAGGGACTGACGGGACATGAGACTGGCGGTAGCGCCCTGCCTAAGAAGGGGGAGGAGAT
>Ga0105101_10000804_pt1 | contig 13320 bp, 13 predicted proteins | sample PPLLak21cMay2015_2_FD_87037 | JGI IMG/M metagenome (GOLD analysis project Ga0105101, IMG submission 87037) | Freshwater sediment microbial communities from Prairie Pothole Lake near Jamestown, North Dakota, USA - PPLs Lake P8 Core (1) Depth... | ecosystem: Environmental > Aquatic > Freshwater >... | reverse complement strand
AGCAATATTGGCCAGGCTCTTGTTAGGCAGGACTATCAGCCCCGTCAGGTAATTCTGGAAATGCTGGAACTGCCGCCGGTTCTCAAATAGGTCCCGAAACGCCCCAGCGTGGGCAGCCACGATCGGAGCAGGAGCTACTATCGGAAGTTGCATGGGTTTCGCCCTCCACTTGATGTCCAGAGAGGGCTAACCGTATCATGACCGACCTAAATTGTCAAAGTACAACAGTCGAGGTACTAATAAGCTTTCGGATCAAAGATTCCCGCAGGCAGGTCGATATTATTGACGGATAACTTCTCGGAGAACTTGGGACGCAGCCCGGTAGGTTTGATCACACCCACAACACGACCACTCTGGATGCCAGTTTGCTCAAACATAAAGATATCCTGAAGGACGATGCTGTCGCCCTCCATGCCTTGCACTTCCGTCACCTGTATCACTTTACGAGTGCCGTCTCGCAACCGCTCCATATGTACCACTAGGTTTATCGCAGAAGCCACCTGCTCTCGGATTGCCCGCAACGGCAGCTCCAGGCCAGCCATCAGCACCATCGTCTCGATACGGCGCAGTGTATCCCGTGGGCTGTTGGAGTGAATGGTCGTCATTGAGCCATCATGACCTGTATTCATTGCCTGCAGCATGTCCAGGGCTTCGCCACCTCGTGCCTCCCCAACGATGATCCGATCGGGGCGCATGCGCAGCGCGTTGATGACCAGTTGGCGAATTGTGACCTCGCCTCTACCTTCAACGTTTGGCGGGCGCTTTTCCACGCGTGCAACATGTTCCTGCTTCAGTTGAAGCTCCGCTGTATCCTCGATAGTAATGATGCGCTCGTTCTCGGGAATAAAAGCAGAGACAACGTTCAACAGTGTGGTTTTTCCACAACCTGTACCACCCGAGATGACGAGATTGATCCGCGCTTCTACACAAGCCTTAAGGAAGGCAACCAATTGAGGCGTCAATGTGCCGTTCGCGATCAGGTCCTGAGCAGTGTAGGGAGTTTGAGCAAATTTTCGGATCGTTAGCAAGGGTCCGTCCAGTGCCAGGGGAGGGATGGTGGCATTAACCCGATATCCGTTCGGCAGACGAGCATCTACGATCGGAGAGGCTTCATCGACGCGACGCCCGATCGGGGATACGATGCGATCGATAATCCGCATCAGGTGGGCATCATTCTCAAAAACCACGTTCGTCTTCTCAATCTTACCGTAGCGTTCAATGTAAACCAATTTTGACCCGTTGACCATAATCTCGGTTATGTTCGCATCCTGGAGCAGGGGTTCAAGCGGACCATATCCAAGGATGTCCGAGACAATCCATTCGAGCATCCGTGCCCGGTTGGCGCGTGTGTAAAGCAGGTTTTCCTCCATAAGCACCTGGTTGAATATGGTCTCAATCATTTGGTGCATTTGGGGAATATGGCTGAGGTTGACTTCTCCCTCAGTATCTGTCAGCAACTTGCGCTGGACACGGTCACGTATGTGATATACATCCCCTGATGGGGAGGCAAGACCACTACTCATTTCCAGAGTAGCAGCTATTGCATCTGAAGCCAGCGGACCAGTATGGGTTACTTTTGCCGGACGATTAGAAAACATGCTTACCTCATTTATAGACTAAGGAACACCTGCGGATGGATCCGCTCAATATGGAGATATATCAAGGAGTAGAGCCTGGAATAATCAGTTCCTGCCCCACCTGGATTTCCTTAGGGCTTATTAAATTATTGACGCTAATAATGGCTCCCACCGTAGTGTGATATCGGTTCGCTAGACTGGTAAGGTAATCTTCCGATTCTACGATGTGCGAGATGGCGGAGAAGCTGGTGAGCACATTAGGGCTGGCTTCTTTGAATAATTTATAGGCCTGCCTGAAATAACGATACTCTGCTAGACGGTTCGCTTCCTCAAGCTTGGCGCGTGTCGAATCAAATTCCTTGTCCTCAATCAGGCTCAAATCCATCAGATCCAGAGCATCCAGGTAGGTAAATGTTGCATCTTCATAGTTTGTCAGAGCGCCGTAGGCCTCACCAACCTTTATCTTAGCTGCGTAAAGGCTCAGTATTGACTCTGGGTTCCTCTCTGCAATGACCGCCGCCCGCTGATAATCGTTAAGCGCCAGGAGGTATTCACCGCCTGCCATCAATTCGTTGCCGTTGGCGATATGTGCCTCGTACAATGTTTGCCTGGCCGTTCCAGAGGCGTATTCCGGATCTAGCTCATAAACGGGCTCAAGCGTCTCGATGACCGTTTCATAGTTCTCATTTGTATATTCTTCTTGAGCGAACAGGTATCCTTTGGCAAGCGAATACTGCGCTTCTACCTCTTTATTATTAGGCGTGAGTGCAAATGCTTTGCGGAAATACTCCTCAGCTACCTGGAGCGCTTTGATTGAGTCGGTTTGCTCCCCCAAAGCCTTTACAGCAGCATCCACATACTTCAAGGAAAGGCTCTCACGGAATGCTTTCCGGGAACGCTCGCGCTCCATTGTCACATTGGGATCCTGAGGTCGCAGTGCCAATGCTTTGCGGTAGTAACTCTCTGCGTTTTCGAGCGCTTCAAAAGAACTTGTATCGGCTTCCAAGGCAGTATACGCCGCATTCATATAGCTTTTGAGCAACTGTTCCTCAATTTTATTCTGATCGTATTGTGGGTTGATGGCACGGATGGTCTCATAACTCGAAGCTGCCTCCACCCAATTCTTTCCTTGAAAAGCCTTTTCTGCCTGAACCACCAGATCTGCCAGGAAGAATTGGTTATTAATCTCGTTAATTCGTATCGAGACGTCTTTATAGAAGGGATCATCGGCTTTGATGTCTTCTAAAACTCCTAGGGCGCTGTCTAAATCATTGGCTGCAATCAAGCTCGTTGCCTGCATATATTTCTTATCGAGGCTTTGGATCTTATCGATCTGCTCCATCGCGACTGCTAAACCCGGATAGCTTGGATCGGTGGCCGCCACTTCCTCGAATAATTCCTTTGCTTCGTCCATGCGCCCAGCCAGTACCAGGTTCTGCCCATTACGGAACTTGACAGCCAGCTCGACATTCAGCAATTCACTCTCTAATTGCTTCCCGGCATTAGTCAGCTGGCCTTGAATCCAGGTGGAATACGTACTGATACCCCATACAACGACCGCCATGACCAAAACAACCAGCAGTATGCGAAACAGACTGGTTTTCAGGAGATGCCTTTTCTCTGCAATCTTGTCAATCCGCTCATCATTGTCTATGTGTGCTCGCAGCTGCATATCTTGACGTAAGAGCCGCAGATCTTGTGAAAAAGGGTAATTATTGATCAACTGGTTAAGCGCTTGCAGACCTTCTTGCCAGTTGCCGAGCTGAAGGCTTTGCATCGAACTCTTGAATAGAGGATCATTTTGATAATTTTCACCACTATCGACAGCCATAGAGCACCTACTCCTGCATTTTGATTATCTCTGATTGATTAGAAGTTACTGAACAGGTCAATTAGTGCTGGCACCGCTGGTCCTATGACGATTGCCATAATGGCTGGAAAGATGAGGAAAGCCATCGGGATCAGCATTTTGACGGGGATCTTTCGTGCGATTTCCTGGGCGTGATATTGACGCTCAACTCGCATTTGCTCTGCCTGTGCGTGTAAAGTATCAGCAATACTCATACCTAACTGGTCGGATTGAATGATAACTGCCACGAAGCTGGATATTTCGGTGATTGCCAGGCGATATGCCAGGTTGCGTAGAGCATCTCGGCGTGAAAGACCCATTTCCATTTCCGCGACCACACGACCGAGCTCCGCTGCAATGCGTGTCTTCCAGTGCTCGCTTACTCGCTGTAAAGACTGGTCGAAGCCCAAACCGGCATCGGCACACACGCTGAGCATATCCAGAGCGTCCGGGAAACCTTTCCGAATCATATTTTGCTGTTTGTTTACATTAGATCTGAGCCAGAGGACCGGCAGTATTAAGAAAAGGATCACTATCAAGATGGCAACAAGTAGATTTAGCTGGGTGAATTCCCGACGGAGGATCATGGCAGCCAGCCACAAGCTGAACAGGAAGAAAGCGAATCGTATACCATAGAACTCGCGCGGGCCCAGACTGGCAGGCGTATCAGCAATGTAAAGTTGGTGACGCAACTCATCCGCCGAAGCGGCTGGGGTCATCCTGCTGATAAATGTCCCGATTCGGCGAAAGAAAGGGTAAATAACTCGAGATGCGAGCGATCCGGAAATCTCGCGCGTCCGAGAATTCAAGGTTTCCGATAACTGCCGGGTCGGATTTTCTTCCTCAACAACATAGGTCATCAAGCGGGGGGATAACTCATCAGAGTTGAATATCCACCGGCTGACCCAGATTACCACGACCACAGCCAGGATCAGAATAAAACCAATGGCAATTATTAAGGCTAATTGCATCCCTTATAACCCCAGCTTTCTTTACATCGACTGTTAAACATCAATTTTGGATAACATCCGGATAACAATATTTCCCAAGATAACCAAGACCAATGCACCGATGGGGATGCATAGGTACGCTCCCGGCTCAAAAAGGCGGGAGATATACTCTGGGTTAAGGATGAACAGTATCGCAGTCACCAGGAAGGGCAACAATGTTAGCAGATATCCGGAGAAACGCTGCTGGGAGGTTAGGGCTCGCACCTCCGCAAACAGCCGCACGCGGTCCCGAATCGTTTGGGTCACCGCTTCCAGCATGGTAGATAGATTGCCGCCTACCTGCGTGTTAATATTGACGGCGGTGATCACCAGATACAAGTCGTCATTTTGCACTCGCCCGTGTAAGTTTGCGAGCGCTTGGCTGAGGGGTAACCCCAAACCAACTTCACGCCGTACTCGAGTGAATTCCTCGCTTGCTGGCGAACCCATCTCCTGGATGACCACATCAAGCGCCTGGAGGAAAGAATAACCCGAGCGAACTGCACCCTTGATCAGAACCAGTACATCGACTAGCTGTTTCGCAAATTTTTGGCGACGCAAATGGATGCTTCGCCTGAGGATGATCTCGGGGATCAGATATGCAAGGATGGCAAACCCTATCCCAACCCACACCGACTTAAAAACTAACCACCCCAAGGCAAGGCCCCCAAACGTGCTCCAGAAACGGATCATAACGAATTCCGTCTCGGTGATCGGCCAGTTAGCGCTCATCAACTTCACATTGATCTTTTCTGCTACCGCGGGTGAGAGCATGCTGTTTAACCGTAGGCGCATCCGGTTAATGCGTATCCGCCTGCGGTCTGGATCATTCATGTGTCTTGATGTTGGCAGCGCTGTATAAGTCTCTAGACGCTCCCCGAGTTGGTCACCCACAGAGAGGGCATTTGCCAGACCTATTAAAGCGAGTATGCCTGCCATGATGATCCCAAAACCCAGTGCGACGGTGATGTAGACTTCTGCGAACATTCGATGAAGTGTCCTTTTTGCCGATACCTAGTAATGTTTACCTGTCCGGAAACCGCCAACCCCTAGCCCAGACGAGAGGAGGCCAGTAGTAGCTCTTTTTGCGTGGGCTCAACACTCAATCCCGCAGATACCTTCGCATGACTGGTCGTCTTCATCGAAGTCAGCTCTGATGCCAACCCTTTGATCGCCTTAACCGTTGGGCTGCGCGGGTAGCGGATCATCATAGGGATACCACGGTTGAGGCTGCGTAACGCATTGGCGGGATCGTCTGGCACGGTGGCATAGATCTGGTAGTGAAGGGCCGATTCAATCTCTTTGGTTTTCACTCCGCCCAGCAAACCAGCCCGGTTCAATATGATCATGAGCTTTTCATCCGGATAGGAGAGCGTGCGAGAGATCTGTATAAAGCGGCTGGTATCGTGTAGCGCAGCCAAATCAGGGGTCGTGACAAGCAAGAGCCTGTCTGCTGAGTCCATCAGTGTAACGGTGTTCTCTGTCAGTGAGCTGCCTGCATCGATCACAACATAATCGAAGAAACGCTGAACGCCTACAATAACCTTGTACAGATCATCCGGGCGTATTCCCTGTGCGATCTGGATATTACTGGGGCCTAACAGCACATGGATACCCGAGCCATGTTTGGAGATCACTTCGAAAATCAAACCCTCGTCTAGAGCATTGACGTGCGGAATTAAGTCGCCGATAGTGTTATGGGTGCGCATGTTCAGGATGACATCCATATGACCGAAGAACAACTTTCCCTCCATGAGAAGCACCCTTTGACCCGTCGCCTCGTATAGCGCCAATGCCAGGTTGGAAGCCAGAGTGGAACAGCCCACACCTCCGCGTGGGCTGAACAGAGTGATTGTCTTCAGAGGTCGAGTGGTCGTCTGGGCCCCTGCCTTTTTCACCGCAATTGATTGATTGCGCCGTCCCTCGAGATCACGAACGCGACGCAAGGTGCTGAGCAAGTTGATTGACGTGAATGGCTGGATGATAAAACCCCTTGCCCCAGCCAGCATAACTTGCTGGATGTGTACAGAGTCGTTATCCGGCAGGATCGTGATTAGCGCCGCTTCCGGGAACTGCATTGCAAGATCATCGATCATATCCAGGGTCGGCTGCTCTCCCAGCTTGTAATCGATCAACACGATATCTGGATTTGCTGCGCCGATCTCCCGCCCCAGCCTCTCCGGTGAGGTGAGGACATCTGCCAGGACAAACTCCGGCTGAGAGTTTATGGCATTGGTGATCTGTTGTTGAACCGGACCGGGATCGACGATCACAACCACTCGGGAGGTTTTTTCGGGTTCACCCATAATTCAATCCTTTCATTTGTTTCCGGCAATCCGTTATTTGGGTAGCTCTAGTTCGAAGCGGTCGATCAGGTAATCTGAAGTGACCGGGCTTAACTCAAATAGCTGGTCTGAGGTTGGTGCACGCAGAACCATATCAAAGATAGCGCCGTTGTCTATTAGATACTTTAGCACCAGTGCATCTTGAGGCATGAGCGCAAGTAGGTACGCCTTGATCCTGACTTCTGATGGTTTAGCTGTTGGCTGTGGCTGAGGCGTGGCCTGGTTGTTCGGTAGCGGTACAGTCGGGGCAGATGATCTTTGGTCTTCTGTAATGATATCCGCCACAATAGCAGTGATCTCCACCCCTTGCATGGCATCAAAGGTTATGGTTTTTTCCATTGTCTCTTCTTCTCCCGCTGCTACCGGCACATCGGCTTCCTCCTCAGGAGCGACGCGCACCGTCTGATCCAGAGTAACGAAGAGATCAACGATGTCTCCACGCTGGATAATGCTCAATGAGCTCATTAGATCCGCAGCGGGAAATGCCATCAAGACCTGTGCATCATCGATGATAAAGCCTACATCGTGGCTTACATTGGTGGGGTCTGCCAGGTGGTGGTTGAGAACCATTTCTCCGGTTTTAAGATCAACTTTCGTGAATCTTCCGATTGCTGTCTCAATATTCCGTGTGGCATCTCCAGGAATAAGCTCGAGCGGCATATTCATTACGCGTAGATCATCTGCTGTAAACACTGTCCCTAGAGGAATATCGTGTGTGACAACAACGACTTCTTCTGTCAAGGGTTCCACCGAAGTGGGTTGGGGGAGAGGAGCAAAGCTTTGTCTCACCAGGCGAGTAAGCATGAAAAGTCCTACAGCAACAATCCCAATCCCAATAATTGCGATGAGAATTCCGTTACGCACGCGCTTGCTCAAGTCACTACCTCCTGTTCAGGTCTCTCATTTAGTCAAGAAAAGACTGTAATAACCCAGATCAAGCCCGGAACAACTACCATCGTCAGAACCGGGTCCGAAACCGACAACGAAATAACCCTCGATCGTTTTTGTATTGTTGGGAATAATCCCCAATACGTCGGAAGCCACCTGGTGACCCGGGCACTCCGGCCCGGGCACGCCAGGTGCATTGACACAGCTGATATAAAAGGCGGCAAAGCCAATAATGTGGTAATAATAGGAGCCGCCAGCCGAAGTTACCAGCGTGTCCTCGGGATGGATATCGCCAGCGCATGCTGGGTCGGGGTAATCGTCGCAGATCAAATCGAACACTGGGATGGCTACCTTTTCACCCACGTGGTCCGCAGCTGCCTGGAACACATTGTTTGCCACACCCGCCTGGCCTCCCAACCACGTGTGGTCGGAAAGCAACCCAGGGAATCCATTATCTAACCAATCAATCAGCTCGCTGCTGCCCCCGCCGCCGCCGTCGAGGTCCAGCCAGCTGCGGTCGCCGTTGGCAATCAGGTCATCATCTCCGTCATCGTCCATATCACAGTCCAGCCAGCCACCCATAGATTGGCAAATATCGGCCAGGTCATCTGGTTCAGCCTGTGAATCCATAATGATGTAAAGCTCCGGGTAGATTGTTCCAGCTGGGGGCGGATTATTAATGTAATCCTCCAGCTGATCCTCGGTCAATGCTTGTTCTTGACAATCATCGCTGATGGAGCCGCCGCCGACAATAGGTGGCCGACAAGCCCAAGTGATTGGCAAGACGCCTTGTCCTGCCGTAGGTGGGCAACAACTGGCAGATGCGGATGCTTGAGCAGTTAGCTCTGGATAGCCAATCATGTGGGCAAAAAATGTATCAAATGTCAGGGTCGAGGTGACAGTGACCCGGCGCTCGCCGATATCAATTTGGTTGACACTGTTGAGCAAATTACTGGCCGCGTATTGGTTCGCCTGGTATTCAGCCTGGGTCGCGTCGTCTGTATAGCACAAAGTCCTTGCGCCTGCCAGGGCACCGGCATCCGCAGCATTTTGAGCCAGGCGGCGTTTCCCAAAAAGGTTGCCGCCATCCAGTACCAGAGCCAAGATCGCCAGCATGCCAAGCAGAAGGATTACCAGCAAAACCAGGCTCTGTCCCTCTTCTGTGCGAACTATTTTTTTACCCATCGATCTTTCCTGTTCTCCTTACGCAAAATGACATTTCACCGTTTCTCTTAATATTTTCCATTATTCAAGCCGCATTGTTGCCTGGCTGGTGAGTGTGAAAGTATTGTTGGCAGAACCGCTCAATATAGAAATTATGGGTGTAGCTGTTCCAAACTGGTAGGTGATGGTTACCTGGACAGTATCCTCCGTTGGATAACTACTGGTGATGGTCATCAGGCTGTTGTCCAATCCCGCTGTCAGTTGGCGTGCCGCTGCAGAGATATCGCTGGCAGTAGCCGTGCTGTGGTGGATGGCTGCGTATCTGGCACCTTCACGGGCAGCATTATGGATAGCACTGTAGTAATAGGCTATCCTCCCCAGGTCAAAAATGATCATGACGAAAAGGACTAAAACCGGCAGTATGATGGCAAATTCAACTAACCCCTGCCCGACGGTATTCTTTTTTCTCGTCCTATCATTTTGCTGTGATCCGGTCATCCCCGAATAACATGAACTCCGAACATCGGTCAAATCTCGTGGAGTGCAGATTGTAGATGGGTGCGTAAAGCTTTCCATCAAGGCACCATCATCTGTGTAGAGCGAGTGAGAGCGATTGGGCCAGGAAATATCCACCCGAGCACCAAGTCGAAGTTGTAGCTCACTTGGACGATCACAGGATAGCCGCTATCACAACCCTCGAACTCATCCGCATCCAAACAGTAGCTGACGGTCACATTGGAAGGGGTAAGGTTGATAAACGAGCCCTGAGCTTCTGCCGCGGCGACCTGTTTTGTGCCTGCAAAAGTGGTTCCGTACTCGTCGGGTATATTATCATCCGGGTGCTGAGTGAGATACCGGGCTCCTTCTCTCGCCGCGTTGGAGATCGTGATTACTGCAAAAAAAGCTCTCCCTAAGTCGAGCAAGCCAAAGGCAACTACTAACAAGACCGGGACGACGAGTGCAAACTCAGTTAGTCCTTGCCCTTTTTCCCTGGGGTGACGATCTTGTACTCTGGAGGTCATAGCGGCTTTGTGGATAATGATAACTGGCGGATTTTTATTATGTCGGCGAAGCAATCCATCAAGATCTCTACCAGAGTAGGATCAAATAATTGTCCCCCCGAATCGGCAATCAAGCGCAGTGCATCGGCTGACGGGATTTCGGCCTTATAGGGTCGCGGGGTTGTCAGAGCGTCGAAGACGTCCGCAACGGCACAGATACGACCACTCAGAGGGATCTCCTCCCCCTTCAATCCATAAGGATAGCCGGAACCGTCCCAACGCTCATGGTGGCTCAAGGCAATGATCTCACCAGCTTGCAGGATTGGTGAGTTCGACCCGCGCAGGATTTCTGCACCAAAGATTGGGTGTCGCTTCACCAAATCCCACTCCTCAGCAGACAGATTTCCTGTCTTGGCAAGGATGCCTTCTGGAACACCGATCTCGCCGATATCGTGGAGCTGGCTGGCAATGGAGACCATTTCGATCTGCTGGGATGATAGGCTCAATCCACGACCGATGATTGAACAATAGCCACGAATGCGATCCAGGTGGCTCTTTATGCCAGGCTTACGGTACTCCGCCAGGTAAGCCATGCGCCGGACGTATTCGAGAGATTCACGCGAGACGACTTCATCTAACAATCTGCTCATGGAAAAATACACCCTTCGATAGCCGAATTAGTGACGGAAAACAGCAATAAAGTTCCTTCTTTTGTACAAAAACTCCCCCCACCTTTTTCTTTGAGTGCACTTCTCATATAGTTAACTCCACATCCCAATCCGTGTTACATAATTCTATGAGATAACCTGGAATACGACTAATAGAGTTGATAGCTTACATAGTTCTTATTAACGCATTGAATCGTGATATATCACCTCCTCGGGAAGGCGACGTGTGTGTTTTGTTAAATAATCAAGTGGCTCGATATAGCGCTGCCGGATCCAGCTAGTGCCCGCGGTGAGAGGGATATCCGGACCTCGGTTGAGGCCAATATCCCAACTTGCTCCGTATGCAATCGAAAAGTGAAGATAAGAGTCCTGGTGAACAACATGCTCATCAAGATTGCCTAACCAGTAGCCTGCTGGGTAAGTATTTCCTGCCTTGATCGCAGCCGGCTCCTTCAAATGGGAGTAAATAGATAGGATCTCAGCGCCATCGGCTTGCCTGTGTCGGAACATGGCCGCATGACCACCCTGACAATGATGGCTTCTGCCAACAAACAGGCACTCTCCAGCAGCGATCAAACGGGCGCTCCGTTGAACGGCTGAGCGAGTTATTTGCTCATTACGCAGGAAAATGTCAACTCCATTATGGTTCTCCGGATGCAGGAATAAATTCCCCGGCACCATATCCTCCCAGGCGAACGGAGGGCAAAATTCTCGTATAGTTGTCAGGTGCGTTGCGCAAGGATAGAGAGAATCGCACATCTCCCAATATTTACTCTCCGCTTCCCATTCGTAGTTAACGTGTGGTGTTCCAACCAGAACCAGATAACTACGCAGGGTCTTGAAATATCTTTGTATCGCCCGAAGGCAATCAGTCTCACCACCAGATAAGAATTGCCCAAATACAAGACGCTTCATCTGCTCATCCCGATCCAAAAGTGCTTTAACACCGATCAAGTAGCGGATCGTATTCATGAATTTCTTGCCGGGATCTGCTTTAGATAGCTGAATCTCGTGGTGTCCGAGTATATTGAGCGCTGGAATCCGGTAGCGTTTCATTAACGCCCAGACGAGGGATACTACATTCGCCACTTTTTGATTCGAAGGGATTCCATCTGTTTTATCGAAATTAAAGCCAGTGATCTCAACCGCGACAGTCCTCATATTCGGATCGAGCCTCGGACCAGCATACAGGTCCTGCAATAATGAGTGGACTGCTTCATCTGCATAGCTTAGCTGGTATAGCGCCCGGACGAAATACTGTGGTCGATCAAGATGAGCTTCATAATTCAACGGACGCAGATGGGACGCGACGTAGGGTGTTCCATCTTTGGCGGGGGCTTGTGTCTGGAGAATTCCAATTTCACCCACCCCATTCGGATTCCTGGCAGATAGTATCCCGTCCCCCACCAGGAAGTGGGCGCTGGTACGTATAAGTTCCCCGTCTGCCTCGCGTAAGCTGTCGAAGCCGCGCAGGTATCCTTTTATTGACCGTTCGAAGGTCTCTCTGTCTCCATACCAATGAAGCACAATCCCCCAAGGCATGTGCTTGTAAAGCCGGTCTGCGGGCGTGCTGTTTTCCTGGTTCCATACTGTTACTGCCAGTGGCGCTTGGGCTATAGAGCCACCATCGACATCGTGGACAAGGAGATAGCCATCTGGAGAAATCTCCAAAACAGGCGCTAACTTGAGAATCGCCTGTATCTTACTGGGTACTTGTTCAAGTAGTACAGATGGCCACTGAGGGGCATCATAAAGCGGCCCAAAAACTGACCCGGAGCAGGTCAGAGCAGCGAGGTTTACTCCAGAAAACTTTAGAAATTCCCTTCGAGATAGCCTAATACCGGACACCATCCGGATGTGACCCCCCTCTTCTATCTGCCTGGGATACCCTCTGCATCGATCCGCAGCTGGTACCCTCTCTATGGCGATTATAGGACTTTAGGTGGCTGAACGCATCGAGGACAGGAGAGATTATTCTTACCTCAGATGCGGTATACCAAATACCTCCTTCAAAATAAATGAGGTCTTCTGTTATCGCCTAGAATCCCCCTACACTTTGGATTCTTACGACGAATAGTCTAAAGTATTAAACGTTGGAATCGCTAGACTGTTACTATACGAGACCTAATACCATATTCATCGCCCTCCAATCGAATGGCGCAGCAGATTCGATCATTTGTTGCCTGGGTTTGTGGTGATCAATCGTCCCGCTCTCTCCTTGGTTGCTGCCAATGTCTGCCGGCAGTCCGTCCAGCAATATCTCTCGCCTGGCGGCATCCAGCCTTGCTTCTGGGTGGATCAGGGTATATTGCCGTGGAGGCATTTCCCCTTCCCGAATTGCCTCTCCTAGATCGTGGTCTTCGTGGTCGCCCATGCCCCATTCGGAGAAGTTCAGGTGGATGCGGCCTTCCTCGACATCCCGTTGGATCAACCACGACATGGGTGCAATATTGGTGTACCAGGGCCAGGCAGTCTCGTTGCTGTGACAGTCATAGCAGGCCTGCCGTGCAATTTGCTGTGCCTGGGTCGAGCCCCATTGGGGTTCCTGGATGACCGGTGGATTGTTGTGATTGCGCCCGTACGGCACGAGTTGGAGCAGCAGAAACAGCGCGGTTGCCCCGACCACGATTCGGCTTAAAAGCTTTATCACATTGCTCTCCTGTGTCGCCTTGTTAGTGGTAGAGATTATAAGATATTTCTCTGTGATCTCTGTGGGTGTTGAGTCTCATAAACACGTATCACCTGTACCTTAACAAAAGTCTCAAAAAGTCGTATCACTCTCATTAGGACCAAGAGCGAATTGCAGAACTCCTTGGGTTGAGGAGTAGGTCCGGAGAGT
>Ga0105101_10000802_pt1 | contig 13328 bp, 14 predicted proteins | sample PPLLak21cMay2015_2_FD_87037 | JGI IMG/M metagenome (GOLD analysis project Ga0105101, IMG submission 87037) | Freshwater sediment microbial communities from Prairie Pothole Lake near Jamestown, North Dakota, USA - PPLs Lake P8 Core (1) Depth... | ecosystem: Environmental > Aquatic > Freshwater >... | reverse complement strand
TTTGTGTACGGAACTGATATTCTATTATTCGTAGAAAACTATATCTGTAAAACCTGCAAATGAAATCGCCACATCATGCAAAAACAAGCCTGACAGCAGAACCTTCAGATACTTCATTATAAATATTTTAAGGGAAATATAGCCTATTCAACAAATCATAAAGATATAAATCTTTGGCTTCATGGAACAGCATTTGTAAAAAGCAAATGCAGGATTGCTTATTTTTTGGGAAACCAGGGAATGAATGAGCTTGTTTTTTCAATATATTCCTTGTATTCAGGTTTTGCATCTTTCAGGGTTTTTTCCAGCAATACAACCCCCGAAACCCTGATAATCAGGAAAATCATTAAGACTGAACCGAGCACCGGAATATAACTGCCTGCAGAAAGGCAAATAAATCCATAGCCGCACCAGACCGCTGCATCGCCAAAATAATTGGGATGCCGGGTGTAACGCCAGAAACCCCTGTCCAGCACTTTGCCTTTGTTGGCGTGATTTGCCTTAAACCTGGCCAATTGAAGATCGCCCCCTGTTTCAAATACAAAGCCAATGATCCATAATAAAATACCCATAAAATCAAATATCCCGAGCTTATCATCCGGGCGGTAAAATTGTGCTCCTAGCAATGGCGCAGAAATGAGCCACATTAAAAATCCCTGAAAAAGGAAGGTCTGAAAAAAACTGATCCACCAGTAACGGTGTTCCCCGTAATCTTTTCTGAACTTTTGATATCGGAAATCTTCACCCTTGCCATGATTGCGCCATGCAAGATATAGGGAAAGGCGCAGCCCCCAAAGTGCAACCAAGGTCAGAATGAGTATTTTACGGATCTCAAGGCCATCCGTTTTCAGGAAATAAAACAGGCAAGCCACAACGAAACCGAAGCCCCAGAACAGATCGACAATACTTACATTCCTGATCCGGATGCTGATGATCCACAGCAGTGTCATCATGATAACAATGAGAGCCAAAGCCAGGAAGTAGATATAAAAGAACGTCATAATAACCTATGTTAATCAAGCACTATAGCCCGAGTTATTGGACGGCTTTTTCATTGGCAATTTTTTCAGCCAGCTGCATGGCATTGTATGCATTAACAATACCACCGGTGCGGGACAAATGTCTGAATTTAGTTTTTTTATTACTTTTCCCTTCGTCATCCGGGTAATATACTTTGAGTTTTTCAAACCGGGTAACGGAATGAAGGATAATATCTTTTATCTCGGAAGCCTTAAGATCGGGATAATATGACCAGATCATGGCTGCCACACCGGAGACGACCGGACCTGAAAAGCTGGTGCCACTGGCCAGATTGTACTTATTCTCCGGGTATAAAGACACAATATCGACACCGGGAGCAAACAGGTCAACGTTTTCACGTCCATAGTTTGAGAAATCAGCGATAAAGAATTCATCAAGCTTGCTCTTGGTTGCGCCCACGGTGATGTAATTTGACGCCTTGGTACCGTCGCTGAAAGTCTTTGACGGATATTGCATAGTTTCATCTATGTTATAGGCGTCATTACCTGCCGAATGTACTACCAGAACATTGTTTCTTCCGGCGTACTGCAGCGCTTCATCCACAAACTTTTTCTGGGGTGAGAAACTCTTGCCAAAGCTCATATTGATGATATCGGCACCATTATCAACAGCGTACCGTATGGCCAGTGCAACGTCTTTGTCATATTCATCTCCGTCGGGTATTGCACGCAATACCATGATCTCCGTATTCACGGCAATACCATTGATTCCCTTACTGTTATCGCGGGACGCTGCTATTATGCCCGATACAAAGGTTCCATGGTCTGATGAGGGTCCTTTAATATTATTATTGCCGTAATCTGTATCTTTTATATCGGACGGATCATCAGACAATATGGCGCGGTAATTTGTCTCAGGATTTAGTTTTTTCGTCAGGTAATTGAAGTTATGTTGCTTGTATTCTTTCAGGGATTCCGGAGTCAGCCCTTTACTGTAGATATAGGAAAGAAAGGCAACGGATTTTTTCACGGAATCAATATCGGTATGGATAGCATCGAGGTCAGCCTGAACCAATGTTTCTTTGCCAAGATAACGCATGACAGTTTGGGCGGCATTATTATAAGCGAATTCAAAGAAATCAATATGGCTTTTTTCTGTCTCGAATTTTGTACGTTCTGCCTCATACTTTTTCCTGCTGGCAAGATAATATCGGTAATTGCTTCTTTCTGCTCTGGGCAAATTATAAATTGATTTAATATCCTTATATAATGAATCATATTTCCGATATATTCTGACATACTCGTAATTCTCATAATGAATGTTCTCTCCGGCGGGATTCCCAAGGAAATTCCAGCCATGGAGATCGTCCACGTAGCCATTGCTGTCATCATCAATGCTATTATCCGCTATCTCATCAGGGTTTGTCCAGATCTTGCCTTCCAGTTCCGTATGTTGGATGTCGACACCACCATCAATGACAGCAACAATAACTTTCTTTCTTGGTACAAGGCCATGGAGGATTTCCCTGTATGTCTTATCGACGCTGGCACCTTGAACCGTATCCGCAACCGGATCGAGGTTGTACCAGTTAATTTGTTTCACATCCATAGAGTCTACTGATGAAACGGGTTCATCGGCCAGGACAGCAGGGGATAGCATGGCCATGAGCCAATATAGCAGGACACGATGCAATGGGAAAATATGGCTGAAACTGATTCTCATATTATTAGATCTGTTTTTCAGATTTCAAGTATACAATTATTTTTAATAAAACTACTTATCATAAAAAGACCATTTTTATATACTAACAAATACCATAAAGGTTTGGTTTATTTAATATAATAATATACACAGATAAGTGGGATATCCATTAATCTGGAAGTCAACCATGGCCAAAGAAAAACAGGATCCGTATTATGCAGCAGTTGCGCCGGGCTTTGCAGGGTGCAGCTATACTAACCCATGATAACCAGAATCGTGTTATCCTCTTTCAGTTTATCCATGGGGATGAATTTGCCGGCAAGTCTTTCTCCGTTAACGATCATTTGTTCAACCCCTTTTTCAATTCCTTTTTCATTCTTCACTTGGATATTCAGCATTTTGCTGCGGAACTTCCGGTATACCCTGAATCCGTCCCAGTTTGATGGTATGCAGGGATCGATCGCAATACCATTATAGCCAGGCCGTATACCAAACATAAACTGGGTAATCGCGTAATAGGTCCAGGTGGCCGATCCGCTCAGCCAGGGAATACGGGATTTACCGAATCCGGGGCTGTAGTTGCTGTGTGTGCTTTGACATACCACATATGGCTCTATTTCACGAATTTCCGCTTTGTCATTAAAGGATGAGGGCAGGTAAGATTTCAGATAATCATATGCCCTGTTGCCATGGCCGAGTATGGCTTCTGCTATTACGGCCCAGCCCTGGGTGTGAACAAAGATACCTCCGTTTTCCTTGGTGCCGGGGTTCATAAGCTGGGCACGAACGATGGTATAGTCTGATGAAGTATAGGGTGGATTGCACAAGGCAATGCCATATTCCGTGGCCAGCATTTCGTTCACCATATTCATGGAACTTTCTGCCTGTTCAGGGGTTGCAGCGCCGGCTATAATCGCCCAGGCTTGAGGATTAAGATAGATCTGCCCCTCATGGTTATCTTTTGATCCGAATTTCATACCGTCGTAGCGGTATCCCCGTATGAACCACTTCCCGTCCCATGCGTGCTCCTGAATGGCACAGTCAACTTTTTCAAGCAGGGGTCCGGCCCACTCCTCTTCTTCAGGTCTGCCCAGCAATCCGGCTATTTCAATATATTCTCTGAGTGCAAACCGTAATTGCATGGCAACAAATACCGATTCACCGTTATGTCCAAACCGCAGGCAATCGTTCCAGTCAGCTCTAAGTCCACAAGGCAGGCCATGGGCACCCGATCTTTTCAGGTTAAAGCCGATCGCTCTTTTTAAATGGCCAAGCACGGTATCTTCTCCCTGGTCGGCATAAGGCAGCACTTTATCAAAGAATGCCAGATCGCCGGTCTCTTTGACATAGGATGGGATTGCATTGAAAAGCCACAAACAGTCGTCTGACCGGTACTCCTCTTCAGCCGGTGCCATTTCACCCCCGGGTTTATGTGACAGGGGACGCACCATCGGCATGGCTCCGCCGGTGCTGACCTGGCCGGTAATCATCAGCTCAAGCCGTTCTTTCACCTCATCGGTAATGGCATGCATGGGACCCAGGAAATCCTGGACCGTGTCGCGGTATCCCAATCCATCGCGTTCGCTTGCCGTATAAATGAGACTGGCAGCCCTTGACCAGGCAAAAGTCATCATACAGTTATAAATGCTCCACATGTTAACCATGCTGTTGAGTAACGGATCGGGGGTATCAGCTGTAATCCCTTTGATCCGGTTGTGCCAGTATTGCTGAACTTGCAGGAGATCACGGTCTGCTTTACCGGGGTCGGCATATTCTTCAGCAATCATTTTTCCTTCCTCACCGGCTTTCCCGATTCCCACCAGTACCAGCAATTCCTTTGATTCACCTGGCCCCAGCATCATCGCGAACTGCAGTGATCCGCAAGGATTGTCACCATAGGCCAGGGAATTGGTGCATTTGCCTTTTTCAACGACAAGGGGATTGGCATAAGTGCGGTAAGGCCCTAGAAATGCTTCGCGGTCGGTATCATAACCGATGACCTCTGCCCCGACCAGCGCCTGAAAAGTATGCCTGCCCTGATCTTTTTCCTCAAAATTATCAGGCATCGCGGGAATGTTGACGTTCGTACCATGATCCAGGATGCCATCCAGGATATTCATCTGTGCCGTGTACTGCACATATTGCAGGTTCAGCAGGTCATCCAGGGAATTCCATGTCCCCGCCAGTTCCTGGTAGGTAAAACCGCTGAGCGAACGTTTCCGTTTTCCGGTATTGGTGATCTTTACCTTCCATATCTCGTATAACTTGCCGAGCGGGACAAAATAGGTTATTTGACTGGTAATTCCTTTGTATTCCGAAGTGATGCGGGTGTATGCGGTGCCATGGCAGCAATGTGACTTGAACTGGTCGAGTGGTTTACCTACTGGCTGCCATGATGCCGACCAATAGTCGCCTGAATCATGATCGTGGAAATAAACATACCGGCCGGGTTGGTCCATGGGGATGGAATTAAAACGCATGCGAATGAAACGCCCCATGCCTCCGGACTTATAAAAGGTATATCCTCCGGCATTGTTGGTAATTATCGCCCCAAACTCTTTTGAGCCCAGGTAATTGCTCCATGATTTTGGCGTATCGGGGCGCGTTATAACATATTCCTTGTTCTTATCATCAAAATAGCCGTATTGCATAATCCGTTCTTTTTATGGTTATCTGTTGTATACCCTGGCTTATTCGTGCAGGGTCTAATGGGTTTTATCCTTCAGGGTTCTTAGCCCGTGAAAAGAAACGGCAAGTTAGAAAAATTGGCATTAGTTTACCAGCGGAATCAGAAAATCTTTGGTATTTGTCCCGGTGTTGAAAAAAAGTACTTTTCAAACCGGCAGGATGGATTTTTCATTGTATTTTCGGAACGGCATTATAATATGGTTAATCCTATGCGTAAAATCAGAGTAGCTATAATGTTTGGGGGGCGGTCAGCCGAGCATGAAGTATCCCTTCAGTCTGCAAAGAATGTTATTGAATCACTGGACAAGAAAAAATATGAACCGGTGCTCATAGGTATTGACAAGGAAGGTCGCTGGTTCTTGAATGAGCATTCCATCCAGTTATTGAATTCCGGAGATCCGAGGCTTATCCAGCTTTCAGGACGGGAACATGAAATTGCGTTAACGCCTACAGGCAGCAATAGCCAGTTGATCAGTCTGCATGGAAAATCGGACCTTCCGAAAATAGATGTGATATTCCCGGTATTGCACGGTCCGTTTGGCGAGGACGGTACCATCCAGGGGCTGGCCAAACTGGCGAATGTCCCCTGCGTAGGCCCCGGCATATTAGGCAGTGCGGTAGGCATGGATAAAGATGTAATGAAACGACTGCTCCGGGATGCAGGTATCCCGAACGCGCGTTTTGTAACCTTGTCAGCCCTGAATAAGGAAAAGATAAGCTATGATGCCCTCAAAAGCAAGCTGGGCCAAACGCTCTTTATTAAACCTGCCAACATGGGATCTTCAGTGGGCATTTCCAAGGTGAGAAATGAAGTTGAGTTTAAGAAGGCCGTTGCGCTGGCATTTGATTACGATCTTAAAGTAATAGTCGAGGAAGAGGTCAGGGGACGTGAGATCGAGTGCGCCATTCTCGGAAATGAGAATCCTGCCGCATCAATACCGGGAGAGATAATCCCCAAGGCCGATTTCTATTCCTACCAGGCCAAATATATTGATGAGGACGGAGCAGCGCTTTCCATACCGGCGCAATTGCCGGAGCATCTGGTAAAGCAAGTGCAGGATCTGGCCCTGCAGACGTTTCGTGTGCTGGAATGCCAGGGTATGGCAAGGGTGGATATTTTCCTCACTCCCGATGAAAAGCTGTATGTTAACGAAATCAATACCATCCCTGGATTTACGAAGATCAGCATGTATCCGAAGCTGTGGGAATATTCCGGGAAAACTTATACCGAACTGGTTGACCGGCTGATAGAGCTGGCCATGGAGGACCATGAAAAGAGAGGCAGACTGAAGGTTTCAATGGAGTTTTAAGAGAGGGACAAGCCTGCCTGCCGTGCAAGGCAGGGGACGAGTAATGCAAGAATCAAGAACCAGGAGAACAGACAAAAGAATAAGGAACAAGGACTTGATTCAGGTTTAGAAAGTTATATTCCAAATTAATTCTTAAAATTTATCCGATTCTGGTCAAACCGAATGGATAAAAATAAACAAATTTTATTAAAAACTAAGAATTTAGTTGCATAACTAAAAAATTAGTTATATATTTGTTCCGTTAAATTTATTGTATGGAAAAGAAAAGTATACCAAGAGAACTTACCCGTGCCGAGGAAGAAGTAATGCAACTATTATGGGATCTGGGTAAGGGATTTGTCAAAGACCTTGTGGAAAGGTATGAGGAACCAAAGCCTGCCTATAATACTGTTTCCACCCTCATCAGGATATTGGAGCAAAAAGGATTTGCAGGGCATACTGCCTATGGTAAAACGCATGAGTACTATCCTCTTGTATCCAGGGATGAATACCGGAAACATTATCTCAATAACATGATCAGCCATTATTTCAGCGGATCATTCAAACAGCTGGTATCCTTTTTTGCCAAAGAACAGAAACTGGATATCAACGATCTGGAGGATATGCTGAACAGCATGAAGAAGGAATCCAGGGACAAAACACATTAACCGGAAACAAATGGAAGCTTTTATTTTCTATCAGATCAAATCTGCCTGCTGTCTGGGCCTGTTTAGCCTTGTTTATCTCTTGCTGATCCGTAACCTCACTTTTTACCGGCTGAACAGGTTTTATCTTTTATCGGCCATGATTTTATCCTTCGTGATCCCGGCCGTCACCATCAGGATGCCGGCCGCAGATCGTGCAGGTGGTTTGAATATAATGCTGGATACCATTACCATCAATGCATCAGTGGATGGATTGGATCCAACCCTGGTACGTCCCTGGACCGCCTGGATAAAATATATTTATCCTGCGGTTTCCCTGGTATTTGCCGGCTTTCTTATTCAGCAGCTAATGGGATTATGGGCCATAATCCGTCGTCATGGTATACAAAGAAAGGATAGGATGCTATGGGTGACCATACCCGATAATCTGCCGGCTTTCTCGTTTTTCAACATTCTGTTTATCAGTTTTTCCGCATCGGGTGATCTGAAGGGTAATCCGGTAATCAGGCATGAAATGGCACATGCCCGTCAGTTTCATTCCGTCGATATCCTGCTGGCTGAACTGATGAAGATTGTGCAATGGTTTAATCCATTTATATATATCATCAGAAGATTATTAAAAGAAACCCACGAGTACCTGGCCGATGAAACTGTATTGGAGCAGAACAGTGATCCGGCCGGGTACCGCCTGCTCCTCCTGTCCCAGGTTTTTGGGATTCAACCCGGGATTTCCAATTCTTTTAATTATTCACTTATTAAAAAACGATTTACCATGATGTCAAAAGAAAAATCCCCGCTCATCCGGCAGGTCAGGTACCTGCTGGCATTACCCTTGGCTTTATTGCTTATCTTTATTTTTGGCTGCAGGGAGGCTGCCTCATCGCTGGGGAATGAATCAGCAGGCAAACAAGGCACTGCTGCTGTCAATAACCTTAAGGCTGGTAATGAATCAGGAATTGCCGATGACAGTATATACATAAAAGTTGACGAAATGCCCCGGTTCCAGGGAGGAGAAATCGAAAATGTTTTATTATATGTTCAGCAGCATATAATATACCCTGAAGCGGCAAAAAAATCGCATATCCAGGGCAAAGTTTATGTTCAGTTTATAGTCAACGAACTGGGCAATGTTGTTGAGGCTAAGGTTGTTAAAGGTATTAACGTCGAAAAGGATGAAAATGCCGTTGTTGTGGCGGGTTACAAGGATAAAGATATGCAGGGTATAAAGGATGCCGCCAAGGAACTTGACGAAGAGGCTGTCCGTGTGATTTCTTCGATGCCGGCCTGGGAACCCGGTAAAAAGGATGGTAAACCGGTAAAGGTAAGTTTTACCATCCCTATAAAATTTGTTTTACAGTAAGCAAGACAAAAGCAAAGAAAGATCCCTGCCAGCGGTCACGGTTCAAATTGATATGCGTGACCCTGTCAGGGATTCTGATACAGAAGCCACACATAAACAACTGCGGGCGTTTTAAGTAAATTATCAACGCATTTTGTTTTTATATCAACAGGTTGTAAAATATTCATGAAAATATTAGGTTTATAATATAAACTAGTTTATATTTGTATTGAATTTATAATCTAAACTAAATTGAATACAATATGGAAAATTCAGAAAGGTTTAATGAAAAAGACAGCTTAAAGGTCATCTACGAGATGATTGAAGCCGCCAGATGCGATGTCCAGGATAATTACTTTTATTATCTTCTCTGGGGCATACTGGTATTGTTGGCCAGCCTGCTTGAGTTTGTCCTGCTTCAGGTCTTTCAACTCCCCTGTCATTATATCGGCTGGCCGGTATTGATGGGGATTGGTGTATTCATCACCATCCTGCACTCGGTAAGGAAGTATGGCAAGTCAAAATCCTTTTCCTATGTGGGCTCTTTCTTCCTTTATTTTTATATCGGGTGGACCCTTTCGTTGATCCTGTTGCTGGCATTTGTCATCGCTGCCCATTATGCGCTGATTCAACCGGTTTCCCTGTCTATGTATGCCCTCGCCATTTTTGTCTCGGGCAGTATATTAAGGTTCAAACCGCTGATATGGGGGGGCTTCATTGCCTGGGCTGCTGCCATTGCCTCGTTCTTTTCGCCATTCCCGGTTCAGCTACTGATTACAGCCGCTACGGTTATCATTGCATACATCATTCCCGGCTGGCTGTTAAAAAGAAAAACGGAAAGTAACGACCTGTAAAAAGCATTATTATGTTTAAAGAACTTGATTCGGTATTGCACTCTCAGCTGAGGCTTTCCATTATGTCGCTGCTGATTGGTATCAGGTCGGCCGAATTTACATACCTGATGGAAAAAACCGGTGCCACCAGGGGGAATATCAGTGTGCAATTAAAAAAGCTCGAGGAGGCCGGCTATATAGAAATCAAAAAATCATTCCGCAGGAATTATCCGCTGACAACCTGTTATATAACACAAAAAGGAATAAAAGCCTTCAGGGATTATGTGGATGCCCTTGCAGATTATATCCGGCAGAAACCGGATTCAGCATGATCTTTCATTGTTCAGGGATGGGCGTCTGGCAGGGATTACCGAAATTATGAAATACGTAAATGGTTGTTAAATAAATAATTATAAGAAATAATATGTCAGAATGGCTTATTTATATTGGTAATACTGACAATATGGCATTAAATTATCATTGGCATATTAATTGAAAATAGTAAGGCATAACTTAAAAATTTGTTTAACTAAAAATATTGGAGGATAAAGCCATGTTACCATCATTAAGAACAAGAACAACCTTACCGAGTTTGGTAGAAGAATTCTTCAACGGTAATTTTTTCCCGAAGTTTTTTGACATGGAAAACAAGTATTCCATTCCGGCCGTGAACATCATCGAAGGAAAGGATGAATACCGGATTGAAGTTGCAGCTCCGGGCCTTGACAAAGAAGATTTCAAGATACAGCTCGATAACCATGTCATGACGGTTTCCTCGGAAAAAGAGGAAAATCATGAAGAAAATGATGAAAAAGTAATGCGCAGGGAATTCAGCTATTGCTCCTTCAGGCGTTCTTTCTCCTTGCCTGAAACGGTAAATGCCGACAAGATTAAGGCAAACCATAAGGATGGCATTCTTCAGATCGTTGTCCCCAAAAGGGAAGAAGCCAAAGAAAAACCCGCACGAGAAATCAAGATCTCGTAAACAGTTAGCTGAACAGTGTAACGAAACAGCCCGGATGAATGTCCGGGCTTTTGTTTTGTTGACACCCTGTCAGGGTGTCTTGGTGCTAGCAATTTACATAAGAAACGGAATTTCAATTATTTATTATTTGACACCCTGTCAGGGTGGGGGTACCCTGACAGGGTGTCCCCGCCATTTTGTTAAAAATTCTTAAAATCTTATAAAATTTGAAGCGTTTTTGTTTTTTTTGCATGGCTGATTAAATTCACTAAGAATTATTTATATGGATATTGTCGTTCAGAACATTACAAAAAAATTCGGCGTTCAGAAGGCAGTTGACAATGTATCTTTCACGGTAAAAACCGGAGAGATCGTTGGATTCCTTGGACCCAACGGAGCCGGAAAAACAACCACCATGAAGGCCATCACCTGTTTCTTTATGCCCAACGAAGGAGATATAACCGTGGGTGGATATTCCATACGGGACAATCCTGAAGAGATCAAAAAGAATATCGGATATCTCCCCGAGAACAATCCGCTTTACAAAGAGATGCCAGTAATCGACTATCTCCGGTTCGTTGCTGAAATACAGGGTATACCGGATAGCAAGATCCGTGACAGGATACTGGAGATGGTAAATACCTGCGGGCTGGAGGGAGAAAAGCATAAAAAGATCAGTGAGCTTTCAAAAGGTTATCAGCAGCGTGTGGGATTGGCCCAGGCCCTGATCCATAATCCCAGGGTGTTGGTCCTTGACGAACCCACATCGGGACTTGATCCAAACCAGATCATCGAGATCCGGGATCTCATCCGGGAAATAGGCCAGGAAAAAACGGTTATTCTCAGTTCGCATATTCTGGCTGAAGTGGAGGCTACCTGTGACAGAATTGTCATCATTAACAAAGGCCGGATCGTGGCTGACGGCACCTCCGTCGATCTGCGAAAACAATCACAGGGCAGAGAGATTCTGAAAGTTACCATCGAAGGGGGCAATAAGAATGAAGTATTTAAGGCCCTGCAAGGCCTCAGTAATGTGCAGATAGTTGATTTCATTTCAAAGGGTGACAGCTCTTTTGAAGTACAGAGCAAACCGGATACTTCCTCGCGGCGCGATGTATTTCAGCTGTGTGTGAAAAAGGGCTGGGACCTGACTGAATTGACGCCAACGGAGACCAAGCTGGAAGATGTGTTCAGAGAGCTGACTTTGAAATGATGTGAAATTTAAAATACAACATACGGATATGAAATATAGTTGGATAATTACAAAACGTGAGCTGGCTTCTTTCTTTGATTCCCTGCTGGCTTATATATTGTTGCTGGCCTTCCTGGGATTTAGCGGCCTCTTTACCTGGCTATTCGGAAGCGATGTTTTCCTGGTCAAGCAGGCCAGCCTTCAATCTTTTTTTGGTGTCGCATACTGGACCCTCTTTTTTTTCATTCCTGCCCTTACTATGCGGATGATCGCTGAAGAAAAAAGTTCGGGCACCCTCGAACTTATGCTGACCAAGCCATTAACAGACTGGCAGTTTGTACTCGGAAAATTTCTGGCAGCCTTGCTGTTGATAGGGATATCCCTTGCACTTACGCTGCCTTATTATATCACCGTAGCAAGCATTGGTCCCATTGACCACGGAGCCGTATGGACCGGATACCTTGGTCTTTTGCTGATGAGCGCCGCCTATATAAGCATTGGCCTTTTCGCCAGCAGCATAACCTCCAATCAAATAGTCGCATTTCTGCTTGCTTTGCTGATAGGCATCTTTTTCCATCTTCTTTTCAGCATACTGGCCGGAAGCTTTCCCGGTTTTATCGGCAGATGGATGAATTATCTCAGCCTGAACACCCATTATGAGTCCATTACAAGGGGAGTGGTAGATTCCAAGGATCTGATCTATTTCTTTTCCATTATCTTCCTGGGACTTTTCGCTGCTGAGACAGCCATTGCGAAACGCAATATCAACGATAATTAATCAAGATTGAGCAACATGAAATCAAGAACTTCACTACTATATTTTGCGGCATTGGTCATTGGTGTTGTTGCACTGATTAATATTCTGGCCAGCCGTTTTTTTGTGCGCCTTGATCTTACCGGGGATAACCGCTATACCCTCAGCCGGGCAACCAAAGACCTGTTGAAGAATCTGGAAGAGCCGATCACCATAACCGCTTATTTCACCCGGAAACTGGATCCTTCCTTTGATAATATCCGAAAGGAATTTGAAGATATGCTCACCGAGTATCACTCAATTTCAAAGGGGATGGTGGTGTATGAAATCAAGAATCCATTGAAGGATGAAGAAACCGAAAAGGAGGCCCAGCAGGCCGGAGTGATGGAATTGCAGGTCCAGGTACGGGAAGATGATCAGTTTAAGGCACAAAAAGCATACCTGGGGGCTGTGGTACAGATGGGTGAGGAATCGGAGGTTATCCCTGCCATCGGTCAGTCGCAGGGTATGGAATACAGCCTTTCCACTGCCATTAAGAAATTGTCGGTAAAAGATAAGCCTGTCATCGGCATATTGCAGGGTCATGGTGAAGCTCCGCTTCAGCAACTGCAGTATGCGATCAATGCCATGGAAGTGCTCAACCGGGTTGAACCGGTCTATCTGACTGATTCCACCCAGGAATTGTTGAAATATGAAGCAGTCGCCATTGTTGCCCCCAGGGACTCATTTGCACAAAGCCATCTTGATCAGCTGAGTCAATTCCTCAGCACCGGCAAAGGGATCTTTGTTGCGCTCAACCGCGTCGGCAAGTACCATAGCAGGCAATCGGGAGGGCCTGTCAACACCGGACTTGAAAGTTGGATCAGTCAATGGGGTGTTGAGGTCAGCAACCATTATATTGTAGACCTGCAATGTCCGACAG
>Ga0105101_10000800_pt1 | contig 13329 bp, 11 predicted proteins | sample PPLLak21cMay2015_2_FD_87037 | JGI IMG/M metagenome (GOLD analysis project Ga0105101, IMG submission 87037) | Freshwater sediment microbial communities from Prairie Pothole Lake near Jamestown, North Dakota, USA - PPLs Lake P8 Core (1) Depth... | ecosystem: Environmental > Aquatic > Freshwater >... | reverse complement strand
TAACCGCAGAGAACGCAAAGATGTCGCAAAGAACGCAAAGCTAAGACACATAAATTCAGCTCTTTGCGAACTTTGCGTCTTTCCTTTGCGCCCTCTGCGGTTAAAGGATTTTGACTTATTCAACAGCCCCAAGACACCTGGAGGTTTTTCTGGAAGATCCTGAACCTCTTGACAATTTTACCGTCAAGCCGTTCACATTCAGCCCTCATGCGGATGTTGTTCTCAAGGATAAGATGACTGTCGATAAGGTTCATCCCGGTTTTTTTTGCTGATTCAAGCATTTTAATTCCCATCAGGATGTCGATCCCCTGTCCCCTGAAATCCTTACTGATCCCACCGAGCATCAGCATCATCTTCTTCGATTTCTTCATTTCCCTCAGTATCCTGAACAGTCCGAATGGAAAGAGTCGGCCTTTCGTCGCCTTAATTCCTTCGCTGAGGTCGGGAAGGGCAATTATAAATCCCACAATTGTGCCTTCGCAGGTCCTCGTGACCTTGATGAATTCAGGATCAACCAGCGGCAGGTAACGGTCTGCAAATTCCTGCTTTTCCTTGTCATTAAGCGGAACAAATCCGTAGATCTCGCTGAAAGTATCATTCATAAGTTCCAGCACCGGGATTATGAATGGCTTTATCTCTTTCTTGGTCTTAAATTCTTTAACTTCAAATTCACAGTTTTTGGATATCCTCTCGTACGCTTTTAAATAAAGAGGCGGAAGCTGCTCAGGCATGGGGATGTTATAATTTACCAGGTCCACCTCCTTGGTATATCCTTCAGCTTCAACCATTTTAGGAAGATAAGGCAGATTCGTGGCAGCAGTAAAGAGATATGGCAGATCGAAGCCTTCGATCTGGAAACCCTGGGGGTCCTTATCCGAAAATCCCAGTGGTCCGACAATCTTATTCATACCATTTTCCACAGCCCACTCTTCCACCTTCCTTAGCAATGCGTGCACAACTTCCTGATCTTCTATGCATTCCATGAAGCAAAACCGGCCATGTTTCTCATTCTGAATAGAGTTGTAACGGTTGTTTATGAGACCCATAATCCTTCCAACAGGTTTATTGTCTCTGTAAGCCAGGTAGAGGACTGCATCTGCATACTGGTACGACCGGTTTTTCTTTTTATTGAACAGCTTCCATTCATCCATATAGATCGGGGGCAGCCATTCGTGATGGTTTTTGTGTACCTCCGCAGGCAGGAAAATAAACTGACGCAGCTCTCTCTTCGTCAGCACCTCTTTAATTACAATCTCCCCCATTTGCTCTTTTATTTTCTGGAAACAATTAACGATCAGACAAAAGTATTAAATTGGAGATACGAACTATCAATCCTGATTAAAAGTTTATAAGATCAATAATTACAAAAACCGCAAACAGTAAACTTGCAATACCGTTGGTCGTCCCGAAAGCCAGATTAACCTTGCTGAGATCACCGGGCTTTACAATTGCATGCTGATAGATCAGCAAGACAACGAAAATGGCTGCCCCGATCCAGAAAAATAAGTGTCCGTGTCCGGTGAGACCTGCGGCTATAACTGCCAGGAATGTAAGGAAATGTACAAGTGCCGAAATGATCAATGCTCTTCTTTTCCCTACTGCCGAAGGCAGGGAGTGAAGCTTGTTATCCCTGTCAAATTCTTCATCCTGCAGGGCATATATTATATCGAATCCGCTCGACCATGTAAGGACGATAAAGGAGTATATCAGCGGAAGCAATTCAAAAGTGCCCGTTACGGAAATATATGCACCAATCGGGGCGAGACTGAGCCCTAAACCCAGAAAGAAATGGCATAATGCGGTTATCCTTTTTGTAAGGCTATAGCCAAGAATGACCAGGAGGGCCACAGGGGAAAGAATCAGGGTAAGACGGTTGATAAATCCTGCTGTCAGGATGAAGAGCAGGGCATTAATTATTACAAAGACGGCTGCCGATCGCGGCACAACTTTGCCTGAAGGGATCTCCCTGCCGCTTGTCCTCGGATTCAGTGAGTCATATTTTCTGTCCGCAAGCCTGTTGAATCCCATTGCAGCATTACGGGCGAATATCATGCACAGGATTATAAGCAGGAGCAGGCTCAGGGTGAATTCATTCTGCTCTTCTGATATTGCAAGAGTAAATCCGATAAGTGCAAAAGGCATCGCAAAAACAGTATGACTGAATTTTACGAGTGAGAAATAGTTGCCGATCCTGTTTATCAGTTTACTCATGTGTCAGGCAGTAAGAAACATCCAGGATACACAGGAATATTTACGTATCCGGTTACCTGATTTTTGCATCCAGTTCTCTTTCGAAAGCCCTGATCAGGTTATTCATTACTTTGTCTATTGACTTGTCAGTCATTGTCCTCAGGTCATCCCTCAAAACGAAGTTCACTGCGTATGATTTTTTATTCCTGCCAAGATTTTCACTTTCATAGACGTCGAATAGGCCGACTTCCCGGAGAATATTTCTTTCTGTTTTTAATGCTATCTCTTTGATCCGGCTGAATTTTATTCCTTTATCAATCAGCAAGGCAAGGTCCCGGCGTACCGAAGGGAATTTCGGCAGTTCCCGGAATGAAATCTTGTTGTTCTTTATCATCTTCATGATCAAATCCCATTCAATATGGCCATAAAAGACATCCTGTCCGATGTCGAATTTTGAAAGATAACTTTTCGATATCCTTCCTGCCTCCGCTACCAGCTGATTGTTGGCCGACAAATATGTTATCGATTCGGCAAAGTATTTAGAACTGCTTTCTCCCTGTGCGAGTGAATCAACACTGATCCCGAGCCTTGAAAATATCATTTCAACACCTGATTTGAGATGGAAGAAATCGGTAGGATTGGTTTTGCAGTTCCAGTTTTCTCTTCCAGTCCTGCCTGAAATGAAAAGGTCAAGTGAAGTATTCTCAAGATAATCTTCAACAACCGGAAACTGCCGTTCCTTGTTCCTTCTTAAATAGCAGTTACCGAATTCATAGAATTTAAGGTCGGTATTCTGCCTGTTTATGTTCCAGGTCACCGAGCTCAATCCCCCGTAAAGCAGCGACATCCTCATTGCATTCAGGTCGGAGCTCAGGGGATTTGCCAATTTCACAAGCTGGTCAGTGTTGAAGTCCCCGCTCTGTTCATACCATGCGGCGGGATTGAGTGAATTGCACATTATTTCGGCAAAGCCGTTGGCTGAAAGAAGGTCGGATACGATATTTATTACATTTTCCCTCTCTGGCTTATCAAAATATGTGAGAGTGGAGTTGACATGACTGTTTATCTCAACATTATTATAACCGTAGATCCTGAGGACTTCCTCTATTACATCTGCCTCCAGTCTGACGTCAACACGATAAGCCGGTATCTCAAGGAACATTCTGTCATTATCTTCATTGATAATCTGAATATCGAGCAATCCCAGGATTCTTTTTACGATTGACTTTTCGATCTGTTTTCCGATCAGCCGGGTTATATTAGCATGGCTGACCTCAACTTTTGCATTTTCGATCTTTTCAGGATAGACATCAATTATATCCGATGATATACTCCCGCCGGCAAGCTCCTTCATAAGCATTGAAGCCCTTTTCAGAGCCCAGACTGTCATGTTCGGATCGGTCCCCCGTTCAAACCTGAAAGAAGCATCGGTCTGCAGCCCATGTCTTTTTGAAGTTTTCCTGATGCTCACGGGATTAAAAAAAGCGCTCTCGAGGAAAACGTTCCTTGTCGGGGAGGTTACCCCTGACCTTATGCCCCCGAACACACCGGCAATACACATGCCTTCTGCCGAATTGCAGATCATCAGGTCGCGGACTGAGAGCTCCCTTTCTGTTCCGTCGAGTGTTATAAATTTTGTTTTTTCAGGGAGATTCCTGATTATCACCTTTTTGTCAGTGATCATATCGGCATCGAAAGCATGAAGCGGCTGACCAATTTCATGCTGGACAAAGTTTGTGATATCGACAATATTGTTAATGGGGTTGAGTCCGACGGAAAGAAGCCTTGTTTTAAGCCAGTCAGGCGATTCGCCGATTGTTACATTGCTGATTGTGATCCCTGAATACCTGGGACAGTCGGCACGGTTTTCTATAATTACTTCATACCTGTTGTTATTATTGTCGGGTTTAAAACCTTCTACTGAAGGCTTCAGGGCTTTATAGCTGTTTTCTGTGTTCAGGCTCAGGTATGCAGCCAGGTCGCGCGCAACTCCAAAATGGGATCCGCTGTCTATCCTGTTCGGCGTCAGCCCGATTTCATAAACAGTATCCTTTACAACCTTGAAATATTCGCCTGCAGGTGTACCGGCAACTGCCGACTTATCAAGAACCATAATACCGTTATGGTCCGTCCCGAGTCCCAGTTCGTCCTCAGCACAGATCATTCCTTCGGATAATTCGCCCCTGATCTTCGATTTTTTTATTTCGAATGATTGATCGCCTTTAGAAACAAAGGTTCCGGCCACTGCCACCGGGACTTTCTGCCCTGCTTCCACATTCGGTGCACCACAAACGATATGAAGAGGTTCCGGTGCACCGATACTTACAGTGGTAACCCAAAGCTTGTCGGCATCAGGATGCTTTTTGCAGGTAAGCACTTCACCTATAACCACACCCTTCAGTCCGCCCTTCACCGATTCCCATTCTTCCATGTTTTCCACTTCAAGGCCTATCCCGGTGAGTATTTCAGATAATTTATGGGGATCCAGGTCAATCTTAAGATACTCCCTGATCCAGTTGTAGGATATTTTCATTTACCGATTAAAAAAATGTCATCTGCAAAAGTAAACAATTTGGGAAATGATGAACTTAACTTGTCTGAAACTTTGCCTCCGGCGTTGATTACTTTGAATAAGTAGAGATGAACAGAAAAGGTATTTATCTATCTTTGTAACTCAAATTTTAATGCTTATGGTGCTGGAAAAAGAAGACAAACTGATTCTGATTACGAACGATGATGGTTTATACGCAGCAGGATTACGGACCCTGTTGGAAGTGATGGAAGAATTTGGGAAAGTTGTCCTGGTTTCGACAATTGAAAGCATGTCTGGAATGTCGCAGGCCCTTACGGTCAAGACTCCCCTGAGGGTCAAGCTGCTTGAGGATTCCGATAAACGGCGGGTGTACAATTGCAACGGAACCCCGACTGACAGCATTAAGCTGGCTGTCAATCAGTTGCTTGAGCGGAAGCCCGACTGGGTTGTGTCAGGTATTAATCATGGTTCAAATGCCTCGGTAAGTGTTCTTTACTCCGGAACTATGGCGGCTGCGCTCGAAGGATGTCTTTATGGCATTAATTCTGTCGGGTTTTCACTTAATGATATATCGCGCACTCCCGATTTTTCAGTCTGTAAGAAGTATATCAGGGTCGTCATGCAGAAGATCTCTTCCGAATCGCTTCCTTCAGGTGTATGCCTTAATGTCAACATCCCTGCAATACCTGAAAATGAGATAAAGGGGATAAAGATTTGCCGGCAGGCAAGGGGAAGCTGGAAGGAGGAATTTGACAAGAGGAAAGATCCGATGGGGAGATCATATTACTGGCTTACAGGTTTGTTCGAGAACCAGGAACCCGATGCGAATGATACTGATGAATGGGCGATTGAAAACGGATACGTCTCGGTCGTCCCGGTTACTGTCGATATGACAGCCCACTGGTATATTGGAAACCTGAAGAGTCAGTTTGGGTTATGATCAACACCGGGAAATTTGACAAAATAGTTGTTGGTGCCGGCGCAGGATTTCTTCTCCCGGTTATCATAAGCCTCCTGTTTTACATTTTTTCATCGGGCGACCGGACAATTGCCGAGTATTTCGGCAGGATAGTAACTGCAAATATTCTTACACACGTTATTTCCCTCTGCGTTTTTTCAAACCTTTTCCTGTTCCTGGTCTTTAACCGCCTCGACATGCTTCAGGCTACGCGGGGAGTGTTGGGGATCACTATTTTCTGGGCTCTCGTGGTATTTGCCATAAAATTCCTTGTATGAAGTATTTCATTATTGCGGGTGAACAGTCAGGCGATCTGCATGGATCAAACCTCATTAAAGAAATCATTAAAGCTGACAGGCAGTCTGAGATAAAGTGCTGGGGCGGAGATCTGATGGAGGCAGCCGGGGCGACCCTTCTCATGCATTACAGTAAAACGGCGTTCATGGGTTTTGTGACTGTCGCCAAAAACCTTGGAGCAATAGCCAGGAACCTCAACCTGTGCAAATCCCAGATTTCAGATTTCAAACCTTCTGTGATAATTCTCATCGATTACCCGGGTTTTAACCTGAGGATAGCTGAATATGCAAAACAGTCGGGTTTCAGCGTCTTCTATTATATCTCGCCAAAACTCTGGGCGTGGAATGAAGGCCGGGTGAAAAAAGTGAAGAAGTTTGTTGACAGGATGTATATCATTTTCCCGTTTGAGGTCGGGTTCTACAAGAAACATGGGATCCATGTCGAATACCGGGGAAATCCTCTTCTTGACGAAACCGGAAAGAAGATGAGATCGCTTGGGGAAAAGGAAGGGATCAGGAGATCGCTCGGACTTGAAGTGAAGCCTGTAATTGCGCTCCTGGCAGGAAGCCGCAGGAATGAGGTTGAACAGATCCTTCCGCACATGCTGAAGATTGTGAAATATTTTCCTGAATACCAGTTTGTTGTTGCTTGTGTGAAGAACCTGGATGCTGAACTTTACCGTAAAATTATCGGTGATGTTCCAGTCATACCAGTTATCGACAAAACGTATGAAGTACTTTACGTTTCTGATGCGGCCCTGGTGGCCTCAGGCACAGCAACCCTTGAAACTGCTTTGTTCAACAAACCGCAGGTTGTTTGCTTCAGAGGGGATTTCTTTTCAATGGTGATCGCCTGGGCTGTTATAAAAGTTAAATACATCTCACTGGTAAACCTTATCCTCGGTTATGAAGCGGTAAGGGAGCTGATCCAGTACAAACTTACAGAGAAAAATCTTCTGGCAGAACTGAAAGCAATCCTTCCCGGTGGTTCAAAAAGAGGCAAAATGATTGAAGATTATATGAAGATAAGGGATATCCTGGGCCCGGAGGGTGCTTCGGAGCGGGTCGCCGGGGATATGGTGGAAGAGTTGGGAAGGATGAAACAATGACGAAGAGACGAAGGGACGGAGAGACGAAGGGACGAAGAGACGAAGGGACGGAGAGACGAAGGGACGGAGAGACGAAGGGACGGAGTGTAATTCCGTACTATTCTCGTTTTAATCAGTGGTTAAAAAGTTAGCAATAAATCCCAATATTAAACTATTTAATTTCTTGAAACTGGTTATTGTACAAATAGTTCTGTTGTTATTTAGCTTCTGCGCGCACGCCCAGGTCCGCGTCCGCCTGTTCGCAAACCAGCAGTCGGGATCAGCCCTGTTCACGGTCACCGAAGGCAGGTATGAACTCGATGTCCATGACAATAAACCAATCCCTCTGTCGAAGGATGATGCCGTAGTGTTTGCCTATATTAACGGGAAAGTGGCCGTAAAAACATTAAACCAGCAGAGCTTTTTATGCGATTCGTTGGTAGTAAGTGGAATGACGGGCGAGGACGGTTTCTCGCTCAGGATAACGGGACGCACTTCCGCAAGGCATTACTATGATGGCAACCTGCAGTGCCTCCCTGACCTCGGTAAGCTGGTCCTGATAAATATTTGCAGCATCGACAGCTATATTGCCGGGGTGGTAAGGGCCGAAGGAGGTCCGGGCAAGAATATCGAATACCTGAAATCACAGGCCCTGCTTGTCAGGAGCTACTTGTACAAGTATTTGTACAGGCACGTGCTCGACAGGTATAATATGTGCGACAATGTTCATTGCCAGGCTTTTAATGGTGTTACTGCTGATAGCCTCATTCACAGGGCTGTCACCGAAACTCACGGTCTGGTGGTGCTTGATCATGACAGCATTATTATCAGCCCGGCTTTTCATTCAAACTGCGGGGGAGAAACTTCCGTCTCTGAGGATGTGTGGCTTTCGGGTCATTCCTATCTGAAGAAGGTTATCGATCCCTATTGCACTGCTTCAAGGAATGCAAAATGGACCAGGAGCCTGACACTTACGGAGTGGAAGGAGTATCTCAGAAAATCAGGCTTTTTACAAAACCCCAGCGATCCTTCAGCTTATAATTTCTCACAGATCACACGGTTGCCTGATTACAGGATCGGGTCATTTTCACTTCCTTTTACGAAGATAAGAAATGACATGGGACTCCCTTCGGCTTTTTTTTCCGTTACTGCAAACAACGGTTCGGTTACCCTTAAGGGCAGGGGTAACGGGCATGGCGTGGGGCTCTGTCAGGAGGGGGCGATGGTCATGGCATCAAAGGGTTTTAAGTTCAAACAGATTATTGATTTTTACTTCTCGGATGTAATAATTACCGATATCAGGAACGTTAAAAAAGAAATGAACAATTTTTAACGAAACATTCATTCTAACAAGTGATTGAGTATTTTTGAATGATTTTACCCCTAAATCCCTGAAGGGGACTTTTAAAACACCATTCAGGGGCACGTGGTGGAAGGGAGGTTAAGAGACAATGCTTTACAATGTTTTCAATATTTAAAAAAGAGATAACCGGTTTTTTCAGCAGTCTGACAGGCTATATTGTAATAATTGTATTCCTGCTTGTCAACTCCCTGTTCATGTGGGTATTCCCCGGCGAATGGAATATCCTCGACAGCGGTTACGCCGGGCTTGACACTCTATTTTTCATTTCGCCATGGGTGTTCCTCTTTCTTGTTCCTTCAGTCACCATGAAGATGATTGCCGAAGAGAAGCGCCTGGGTACTATTGAGCTGATCTACTCAAAGCCGGTGACCGAAAGGGAAATCGTTTACGGCAAATATCTGGCCTCGGTGGCGCTGGTTTTACTTGCCCTTCTGCCTGGGTTTATCTATTATATTTCAGTATATGTTCTTGGCGAAACACCAGGTAATCTCGACAGGGGAGCAACATGGGGAGCCTTTATCGGGCTTTTCTTCCTTGCTGCCATATATGCCTCGGCTGGTCTGTTCGCCTCCTCAATGACAGATAATCAGGTCATCGCCTTCATAATCGCAGTTCTGATCTCGTTCGTTCTTTTTGCCGGATTTGATTCTTTTGCCTACCTGCCCGGGCTTAAAAACATTGATGAATTTGTAATCCGGCTGGGTATTAATGAACATTACAAGTCAATGAGCAGGGGAGTGATCGACATGAGAGATATGGTATATTTTGTTGCAGTTGTTGTAATTTTCAATGAAGCGACAAGGCTCGTCCTGTTGTCGCGTAAATGGAAAAAGAGCTGATATGCCGGACATTGGTAAGATAAAAAGCATTAAGGCCAGAAGCTGGCTTCAGTTTGCCGGAGCTGTTGTTATCGTTGTACTGGCTGCGATCGTGGTTTCTTTTTTAAGGGTAAGGATCGATCTTACCGAAGATAAACGCTACACCCTTTCAGAGCCGACCAGGGAGGTTCTTTCAGGAATTGAGAACGATATTTTTATTCAGGTCTGGCTTGATGGTGAGATGCCCATCCCGTTCAAGCGGCTTAAACGGACTGTAAGGGAAATGCTCGATGAGTTCAGAATCGCTTCGGGACGAAAGATTGATTATGATTTCATAAATCCCTGGGAGGGCCGTGATGCGGCTCAGCGTGACGCCATGTACCAGTCGCTTCTGGAAAAGGGACTGAGTCCGGTAAAAATACAGGCAGGAGACGAGGAGGGTGGATCGAGTCAGAAGCTAATCTTCCCCGGTATGATCGTTAACTACAACGGTATCGAAGTGCCGGTGAACATCCTGAAGAACAATCAGTCAGTCTCTGCTGATGAGAACCTGCTCCATTCCGAGGAAGGACTCGAATATGAGATGATCCAGACAATCGCAACACTCAGCTCCGATACCATTTACAAAGTTGCATTTCTTGAAGGACAGGATGAATTGCCGGAAGTTGAGGTGGCTGATATTACTTATCACCTGGCGAAGTTCTTCACAGTTGACAGGGGCACAATCGGCGGTATCCCGGGAATCCTTGATGATTATGCGGCGGTGGTTATTGCAGGTCCCGAAAAGGAGTTCTCCGAAATTGACAAATTCGTTCTTGATCAGTACATTATGAACGGGGGAAAGGTCGTATGGCTGGTTGAGGAGGTGGATGTCAGTGCCGACAGCCTTGTTTACGGTGAAACAGCTGCCATTTACCGTCCCCTGAACATCAGTGACCAGCTTTTCAGGTATGGTGCAAGGGTAAATCCTGTTGTGATTCAGGATCTGGAATGTGTGATGATAAGGCTTATGGTAATGACCGGAGGAACACGCCAGCAGGTTGTTCCCGCCCCCTGGTTCTACTACCCGAAACTGACTCCTGCCCACAACCATCCCGTCACCCGGAACCTTAACAAGGTAAAGGGAGAATTTGCCAATTATATTGATACTGTCGGACTCGATACCGGAATAAGGAAAACCTTCCTTCTTTCCACATCACAATACTCAAGGACACTTTCACCGCCGTTCATGATCAGCCTGAAGGAGGCTGAAATGATCCCGGATGAAGCGGAATTCAATAAATCATTTCTTCCCGTTGCCCTTCTCCTGGAAGGGAAGTTCACTTCAGCCTTCAGGAACAGGATGATCGCAGGTATGACAGATCAGAACTTTAAAAAGAAGGATGAAAGCGTTGAGACAAAAATGATCGTCATTGCCGATGGTGACATTATCAGAAATGAGGTCCGCAGATCCGGGGCTGTTGAGACACCGCTGGCGCTCGGGCAGGACAAATATACGGATGAGGTTTACGGAAACAGGGACTTCATTGTCAACTGCCTGAATTTCCTGGTTGACGATAACGGAATAATGGAACTCCGGTCGAGGGAGCTGAAGCTCAGGCTTCTCAGTAGTGAAAGGATAAGGAAAGAAAGAATCAAATGGCAGTTAATCAATATTTTGGGTCCGGTTTTGATCGTTGTGCTTGCCGGATTGGTTTATGAGTTTTTCAGGAAGAAAAAATACTCCCGATGACGTCATGCTGAAACGGATCCTAAAAATATCGGCTATTGCAGTCCCTGTTTTAATCCTGATTGTTTTTTTGCTAAAAGTAAGGGCTCCTTTTGGGGGCAACACCACCTCCTTTGCCATTGATCCTGGAAAGAAGATCACCAGGATTTACCTTGCTTCAGGCGACAAAGAGCTGACCCTAGAAAAAAGAGATGAAAACTGGTTTGTAAACGGCACTAAGGAAACCAGAAAAAGCAGTATCCTTTTCATTCTCAGAATCCTTAATGAATTGCAGATTAAATCGCCGGTGACACCTGAATTATTTAATAATGAGATTGTTACAAAGAACATTATTCCTGTTAAGGTAACGGTTTATAATAGAAAACTGCTGAGATCATTTCTTGTTTATAAAACGAATTCAAACCCGTATGGGAATATCATGAAGCTGAAAGAGGGGGCCAAACCATTTATTATGTATGTTCCGGGTAACGAAGTTGAAATAGGTTCCGCTTTTAATCTTAATGAACTTTTCTGGCAGCCTTTTACCCTGTTTGAACTTATGCCATCCGAAATTTCTTCGGTTGCCCTCGAGAATTACAGGGAGCCGGAAACCTCTTTTACATTAAGGAAAGAGGGTGGAGATTTTATTCTCCCGGATTCGAAAGCTGATGTCGGCTGGGATAAATCAAAAGTAATCAGGTATGTTTCCTATTTCACACATATTCCATTCGAGTCGTGGGCGCTCGACCTTTCGCCGGAGAAGATACAGGAAATTGTATCAGGTCAGCCGCTGTACAGGTTGACCGTAGCCGGCCCCGGGGGAAAGAAAACTGTTCTGAGTTTATGGGAAAAAGTGGTTACAGACCAGAACGGAAAAACAATTGACAGCGACAGATTGTGGGGAAGAACGGAGGGCAGCGATAAGATCTTTGTCATACGTTATATCGATATAGATCCGGTGCTTAAAAAGCGGTCATATTTCTTAGGTGAATAATATTTTGTTTGAGGTTAATAGTTTTTTTTGTAATATTGATATTTCGGAATTGAATGATAAAAATGCTTCAATTCATTTACCTGTTGTTAATTAAGGAAACCTCTGTATCCATAAATAAACTTAAACACGATATAAAATGAAATTTGTCGTATCAAGCACTGAGCTTCTTGGCCACCTTCAGGCCATCAGCAGGGTGATCAGCTCAAAAAACACCCTTCCTATCCTTGATAACTTTCTTTTCAACCTTTCAGGGAACGACCTGGAGATAACTGCATCTGATCTTGAGTCAACGCTTATAACCAGGATGAAGCTCGAGAATACCGATGGTGACGGAACAGTCGCCCTGCCGGCAAGGATCCTGCTTGACACGCTTAAGGAGTTTTCCGTTCAGCCGCTTGCTTTTGATATTAATCCCGATACACTTGCCGTAACTATCACTTCCGAAAACGGGAAGTTCAATGTTGTTGGACAGAATGGTATAGATTTTCCGGCACTGCCGGCAATAAAAAAGGAAAAGAAGTTCTCGTTTCCGATTAATGCCGATGTTTTGCTCTGGGGTATAAACAAGACCCTGTTTGCCACAGCCGATGATGAACTTCGTCCGGTCATGGGAGGGATCTTCGTTGAAGCATCAACAGATAAAATAACATTTGTTGCCTCCGATGCGCACAAGCTCGTGAGATATCAGCGGACAGACGCCATGGCAGATGACAATGCATCTTTCATTCTTCCCAAGAAGCCGGCTTCGCTGCTTAGGAATATCCTTCCAAAGGAAGAGGGGCAGGTTACAGTTGAGTTCGACGATAAGAATGCATTCTTCAATTTAAGTAATTACAAGGTAGTTTGCCGTCTTGTTGAAGGCAACTATCCTAATTATAATTCTGTAATTCCGAAAAATAATCCGCGCAAGGTCTCGATCGACCGGGTCGAGTTTTATAATACTCTCCGCAGGGTATCGGTCTTCTCAAACCAGGCAAGCAATCTTGTCAAGCTTCAGCTCAAAGGCAACCAGATGGTTGTATCGGCGCAGGATATTGACTTTTCGATTTCTGCTTATGAGAAGATCAAATGCCAGTACGAAGGTGATGACATGGAGATAGGCTTTAAATCGGTATTCCTGCTCGAGATCCTGGCCAATATTGCTTCACAGGATGTTATGATTGAACTTGCAGATCCAACGAGAGCAGGATTGTTCCTTCCCGGTGAGACGGAGAATACGGCTGAGGATCTCCTCATGCTTCTTATGCCAATGATGATAAACGCCTGATAATTGGAACTTAATCTCCGCCGTCCGATAGCTTTTATTGATATCGAAACTACAGGGCTAAATGTTTCGACAGCACGGATAGTTGAAATTTCGGTGCTAAGGATCAATCCCGGT
>Ga0105101_10000799_pt1 | contig 13339 bp, 10 predicted proteins | sample PPLLak21cMay2015_2_FD_87037 | JGI IMG/M metagenome (GOLD analysis project Ga0105101, IMG submission 87037) | Freshwater sediment microbial communities from Prairie Pothole Lake near Jamestown, North Dakota, USA - PPLs Lake P8 Core (1) Depth... | ecosystem: Environmental > Aquatic > Freshwater >... | reverse complement strand
GCGGGTGAAAACTTTGCTGAAATGCGACAGGTTTTTGAATCCCGTCATGTAAGCAGTCTCTGTGACGTTATATTTTGAGGTCATGAGGATCTCTTTAGCTTTATGGAGCCTGAGCGAACGCAGATAGTCACTTACCGTTTTGTTTGTCAGTGATTTGAATTTCCGGTATACCTGCGTCCTGCTCATAGCCAGATCATGACAGAGTATCTGTATATTGAACTTTTCGTCATTAAGCCTTTCGGTCATGATACTGTGTATCTTTTGCATGAATGAATCCTCCAGTTCATACTCCTCATCAGTGTGATCAATAAAATGGCCTATAGCATATCTTTCCTGCATTTTCATTCTGAGTTCAATAAGTTTCTTTAGCTGCAATTGAAGTTCCTCCTTGTTGAACGGTTTGGCAATGTATGCGTCTGCTCCTTTTTTCAGACCTTCTATCCTGGAAGCAACATCTGCCCTGGCAGTAAGAATTACAACGGGAATATGACTTGTGCGTACATCATTTTTAATACTGTTCAGCAATTCAATACCATCCATTTCCGGCATCATAATGTCGCTGAGAATTATATCAGGAACAAATTCGACAGCTTTATTCACTCCTTCACGGCCGTTTAAAGCTGTCAGAACATTAAAATCAGGTTCAAGTATGTGGTAAAGGTACTGAATCACATCACGGCTGTCTTCGACAATCAGCAGCAAAGGCTTATTGGGTCGGATAGCCTCCCCTGATTTCGGTGCCGGAGTTAATTTTTCATGATGGGTTAAAAATGTCGAAACACTTTTTATTTCAAATGGTCTGGTATCATCAAAGAATGGTGCATTGTTTGTAACAGGAAGGCTGACAATGAATTCTGTCCCCACTCCGGGTGCACTTTCTACTCCGATAGATCCATTTAACAATTTCACGAGTTCCTGGGTCAGGGCTAATCCTAAACCTGATCCCCTGACACTTGGAATAGCCGGGTTTTCAATCCTGAAAAACCTGTCAAAAATGTATGGAACCTTGTCCTCCGGAATTCCGGGACCATTATCGCTTATAATAATCCTGAAATTTTGATCTGTTTTTCCTGCCAGATCCGTTCTGACCTCAACGTGACCGCCTGTCTGTGTATATTTTAATGCGTTTGAAATAATATTTGATACAATCTCCAGAATCTTGTCCGGATCATAATCAATTATCAGATGACCGGGGTCAGGCAAATATTTTAAGGAGATTTGTTTACTTTCGGCTACTGAGTTGAATAATTCTATCAGGTATCTTATATAAAGGACGATATCTCCCTGGATCATATTAATTGGCATCACACCCTTCTCGAGTTTGGAAAGATCAAGCATCTGATTTACAAGATGAAGCAGGATCTTGCTGTTGTTTTCAATCTTTTTTAAACCTTCGTCCAGCCACTTTTCAGGTTTTTCCGCAATCAGGTCAGCCATGCCAAGTATGATAGTGAGCGGTGTTCTGAACTCATGTGTCATATTTGTATATAGCTTTGTCCTGGCTTCATCAAGTTCCCTGAGGCGAAAAGACTCAAATTGTTCAAGTTTCACCCGTTGTGAAATGAAATTCATAATAAAAACCCCGGCAAAGCCGGAGATCCACAGGAGGTTAATGACAAAAAGCGATATGTTAACAGCCGGCGTCATCTCGGCTGGAACAGTAAGATACGGATGAAGTATCCCGGCAATGATAATCGTAATTACATAAATGATGAAAATCCATACTGAATGACTCTTTTCACGGAAATTGAGGGTAAAGAAAACAATAGCCAGACCAACAAAGATGAGGCCCCCTGAATTGGGAATGCCTCCGAGCTTCAGAATGCAGATTAAAGTTGCCACCTCCACCAGAACTGAATTAATGAACTGGTACCGAACACCCACACTGTGTATAATCAGCGGGAGAACCACTCCCTGTATATAAATAGCAGTAAGGAACAAGCCATAATAGATTATTATCCTTAATTGAGGAAAGACAATATGATAAACAATTGTCAGGCACAGTATCATCGTTGTGACCGCAACGCTCGCTATCCAGTACAATTTTTCCTGGGCAAGAGAGTCTTTATTAATACCCGGATAGCTGAGCGCCCTGGTCAGCCATTTGTCCATTTTATTTAAAAAATTGGACTTCACGGGTATGCAGGTTTGGTTAAGCCGATCTTAATCTAAACAATTTAGGAAAAATTTACGAAATAACAGGCTTTATGTAATTAATTTTGACAGATATCTGATGAAATCAGAAATCAGAAATCATAAAAAACACTGTTTTATCAAATGGTCCGTTATTTGATACCTTTGTAAAAAATTTCAGGGGTGGTGAGATTTGTTTTTGTCATATTGATCCTCATTGCGTTCTCAGCCGGTGCGTCAGGCCAGTCTGATACAACCAGGCCTGTAAATGACACACTTCCCCAGAGCTATTACCGGTTGCATACTGTTGAAAGGGATGGCATCACCCTGCCTGAAATAAACATTAAGGAGGTAGTAATCATCGGCCGCCAGTCAAACTCAAGGAAATTCCCCTTCTGGAGATACCAGCGCCTCGTATACAACCTGAAAAAAGTTTACCCGTATGCGCTTGTTGTCCGTGGCAAGCTTCAGGCGATAAATGATGAACTTGAAAAGATACCAGGTGAAAGGGAGAAGAAGAGGTATCTGAGGCAGGTTGAAAAGGATATTTTTGGCGAATATGAGGATGACGTACGGGATATGACCATCACCCAGGGGAGACTTCTGATAAAGCTTATCGACAGGGAAACAATGAATACGTCATATACACTTATCCGGGAATACAAAGGCACCATATCTGCAGCATTCTGGCAAAGCATTGCCCGTCTTTTCGGCACAGACCTCAAAGCGGAATATGATCCTTACGGCAACGATATAATTATTGAAATAATCCTCCAGGAGATTGAATCAGGAAATCTCTGATCATGAAAGCATTGTAAACCCGATATGAAAAGAACTTTCATTGCAATAAAGACAGAGCCGGAAGCCGGCCTTTTAGAGATGATTTCCTCAATAAAAGTCCTGCTGGGTAAGGAAAACATCAAATGGGTCGATCCGGCAAATCTTCATCTTACATTGTCTTTCCTGGGCGATACGGAGGAAAAGAGAATAAAGCTGCTTTCAGAAATGCTGACTGAAAAATGCACCGGCTTTGGTGAATTTGAGTTTGTACTTACAGGAACAGGGGTCTTTAAATCGTTCAGTGATCCCAGAGTGATCTGGACAGGAATAAAGGCCACGGATAAGCTGGCATTACTGAATAATTCAATAATTGCAGGATTGAAGGAATCCGGTTTCCCTGTTGAAGAGCGTCCATTCAAGCCTCATCTGACTATAGGCCGTATAAGGTCGGTCAGGGAGGGTAGGTATCTCAGGAATGTCCTGGAAAAATATAAAGAAGAATTCCAGAAGGTTCAGGTCTCAGAGGTTATTCTTTTCGAAAGTATCCTTCAGCAAACAGGTCCCATCTACAAGCCATTGGGGAAATTCAGCCTGGGATAAGATAAGATATTGAACAATTCGCCAATCACCAATCACCAATCACCTCTTTTTCGAACTACTATTTTTCTATTTTTGTTTATTAAAAATCGAAAGGCGGTTATGTGATGTCAGATTCATTTGAAGCAAAAGGCAAAAGGAAGAAACTTGTTGATGAACTCAGGAAGAAAGGGATCACCGATGAAGAGGTTCTGAAAGCTGTCAACAAGGTACCCAGGCACGACTTCATGGATCCGGCCTTCCTGAGCCATGCGTATGTTGACAAAGCCTTTCCCATCTCATCGGGACAAACAATCTCACAACCATATACTGTGGCTGTCCAGACCTCGCTACTGCAGGTAAAAAAGAGGGACAGGATCCTCGAGATCGGGACCGGCTCGGGTTATCAGGCTGCGATACTGGCCGAGATGGGAGCAAAGGTCTACACGATTGAGCGCTACAGGGAACTTTACCTGAAAGCTCAAAGAACGCTGGCATCGCTTGGTTACTCTGCCGATTTTTTCTTTGGCGACGGCAACGAAGGTAAGCCTCAGTATGGGCCATTCGATGGAATAGTCATTACGGCAGCAACACGCGAGGTGCCAGAAAAGCTCCTGCATCAGCTTAAAACCGGGGGCAGGCTTGTTGTACCACTCGGCGACAGGATATCGCAGGTTATGACGCTTGTTATCCGTACAGACGATGAGGAATTTCAATATTCCTCTCACGGCAATTTTGTTTTTGTTCCAATGCTGAAAGGAATTGTAAATGGAAATTAACTGATTATGGAAATATTTAAACTTGTTTTTTCTCCGATAGATGTTAATACATATGTACTCGCCGATTCTTCCGGCAATTGCGCAATAATCGACTGCGGCAGTTACGACAGGGACGAATTCATCCGGCTCACAGACCTTATCAAAGAAAAAAACCTGAAGCCTGTATTACTATTGAACACCCATTGCCATCTTGATCATATCTTTGGCAATAACTTCATCCTTGAAGAGTACAAACTGGGTGCTTTCTGTCATAAGGAGGATGAACAAAACCGTGAAAACGCCGTGCAGCATGCCGTATTTTTCGGATTGTCGATGGAGGCTCCTCCGGTACCATCAGGTTTTCTTATCGACGGCCAGAAAGTCTCTTTCGGAGAAACGGAGCTTAAAGTCCTTCATGTGCCGGGTCATTCAAGAGGGAGCCTGGCATTTTATTCTGCAGCCGATTCCGTGGTTTTTACCGGCGATGCCTTGTTTGCCGGAAGTATTGGACGGACAGACCTGCCGGGAGGAAATTATGAGACACTTTTGAACAGCATCAGGACCAAACTATTTACCCTGCCTCCTCAAACTGTCGTTTATCCCGGTCATGGCAATCCCACGACTATCGGAACCGAATTGAAAACAAATCCGTATTTCTTTCCAGCCTGACCAATCCGGTTTTTTAAATTATTGCATATTGCTATTTTTGCAGATCTCTTTAAACCATACTAAAAATGCCATCAGATAAATTTGTTAACCGCCACAATGGACCACGTGAACATGAACTGCCACAGATGCTTAAGGTAATCGGAGCAGCTTCGCTGGACGATTTGATAGATAACACCGTTCCTGAACGGATCAGATTAACGGAACCACTCAGACTCCCGGCTGCAATGAGCGAATATGAATATCTTGGGCATATCAGGAATATCGGATCAAAAAATAAGCTGTACCGGTCATTCATCGGACAGGGTTATTATGGCGTTGCTTTGTTGTCGGTTATTGTAAGGAATGTTCTGGAGAATCCTTCGTGGTACACTTCCTATACTCCCTACCAGGCCGAGATTTCGCAGGGCCGTCTTGAAGCGCTCCTGAATTTCCAGACCATGATAATTGACCTTACAGGCATGCAGATAGCCAACGCCTCACTTCTTGATGAGTCGACAGCAGCTGCAGAGGCAATGATAATGATGTTCAATTCAAGGTCAAGGGCAGCTGTGAAGTCCGGGGCCAACAGGTTTTTCGTTGATGAGGATGTTTTTATACAGACCCTGGATGTTATTACCACACGATCGAAACCGCTGGGTATTGAACTCGTTGTGGGGAAATATAATGAAGCCGTATTTGACGACAGATTCTTCGGTGCTTTTGTTCAATACCCAACAGCATCAGGACAGATTAGGGATTACAGGGAATTTGCAGGGAAGGCACATGCCGCCGGCTCGCTTGTCGGAGTTGCCGCTGACCTGATGAGCCTTACACTGCTGACACCCCCGGGTGAATGGGGTTCCGATATAGTTACGGGTTCAAACCAGCGATTTGGACTGCCGATGAGCTTTGGCGGTCCGCATGCAGGTTTTTTTGCAACAAGGGATGAGCTGAAGAGAAGTATGCCCGGACGAATTATCGGAGTCTCGGTTGATGCGCAGGGAAACCAGGCTCTGAGGATGGCTCTTCAAACCCGGGAGCAGCACATAAAACGGGAGCGTGCTACGTCAAATATTTGCACAGCCCAGGCTCTTCTGGCTACAATGTCAGGGTTGTATGCGCAGTATCATGGTCCGGACGGATTGAAAAATATTGCAGGACATATTCACAGGTGTGCATGTACAATAAGTGATTCACTGAAGAAGCTTGGGTATAACCAGTCAAATACCCGGTTCTTCGATACTCTGAGAATTGAGCTGCCTGCAGGCATAAGTCAGGAGATGATAAGAGATCTGGCCCTTACTGCGAAAATTAACCTTTTCTATCCGGCCGATGGTCATGTTGTCCTGAGTACAGATGAGGTTACAACAATTGCCGAAATAAATGCCATCACGGAGGTTTTTGCAAAGGCGGCAGGAAGAGAAAACAAACCCGTTGATTCGCTATGCGATTGTAATATCCTGGAGGAATCCTTTCAGAGAAAAACTCCGGTCCTGAAAGCATCCTGCTTTAACATTTACCATAGTGAGACCGGGATGATGCGCTACATCAAGCTTCTTGAAAGGAAGGATTTTTCGCTCACGCACAGTATGATATCACTTGGATCGTGTACCATGAAGCTTAATCCTGCAACCTCAATGTTCCCAATGAGCTGGCCGGAGTTCGGCAACATACACCCGTTCGTTCCCAAAGATCAGGCACAGGGTTATTATCAGCTTATGGATGAACTTGGAGAAGCGCTGAAAGAGATCACCGGTTTTTCAGCCATATCATTTCAGCCTAATTCGGGAGCTGCGGGAGAGTACACCGGACTGATGGTGATACGCGAATATCATATCAGCAGGGGCGAGGGGTACAGGAATGTTGTCCTGATCCCGCGTTCAGCCCATGGTACAAATCCGGCCAGCGCTGTCATGGCCGGTATGCAGGTTGTTGTTGTTGAATGCGACGAAAAAGGGAACATTAATGTTGATGACCTTAAGAACAAAGCTGAGCAGAACAGCGAGAAGCTGGCCGCATTCATGATCACCTATCCCTCAACACATGGGGTCTTTGAGGCGGCAGTCGTGGAAATGTCGGAAATTATCCACGCCAACGGCGGGCTGGTCTATATGGACGGTGCGAACATGAATGCCCAGGTAGGTCTGACAAATCCCGGACATATCGGCGCCGACGTGTGTCACCTGAATCTTCATAAGACATTCGCAATACCTCATGGCGGAGGAGGTCCCGGAGCCGGACCCATACTTGTGAGCGACAGGCTTGCTGAGTTTCTGCCTTCTCATCCCGTTGTAAAAACAGGCGGCAGCCATGGTACGACTGCTGTTGCCGGAGCCCCCTTCGGCAGCGGACATATCCTTGCAATATCACATGCATATGTTATGATGATGGGGCCCGACGGTCTTACGCAGGCAACCAGGTTTGCAATCTTAAACGCAAATTATATTGCTGCATCATTGAAGGGCTGGTACAATACGCTTTACACGGGAACCCGGGGATATGTCGCTCATGAGATGATCCTGGACTGCCGGAATTTCAAGGCTGAGGCCGGAATAACCGAGGCTGATATTGCCAAAAGACTGATGGATTACGGTTTCCATGCTCCCACTCTTTCATTTCCGGTACACGGGACGCTTATGGTCGAACCGACAGAATCCGAATCGCTCAGTGAGCTTGACAAGTTTATCGATGCATTGAAATCAATCTGGACTGAGATCCGGGAGATCGCGGAGGGAACGGCTGACAGGGACGACAACGTATTGCATAATGCACCCCACACCGTCAGGGTTTTAACCGCTGATCAGTGGAATCACAGCTACGACAGGCAGAAAGCTGCATTTCCGAGAAAATGGGTTGTTGAAAATAAATTCTGGCCTTCCGTAGGACGGATCGACGATGGTTACGGCGACCGGAACCTTGTATGTACATGCGATCCGATCGATTCGTACAGATCCGATACCATGAAAATATAGTGAATCCGCGAACTCACCGGTAATAAATTTTTTTCTCTACAAATTAATTATCAAATTTATTGTCTGAACATAAACTGCCAAATGTAAAATCCGATGCGAAACTCTTCCTGGAACGATCTTATTGCTCTTATTGACGGCAAAGATCCGGGTTACCTGCCGGTCGGCTTCATAATTGACAGTCCGTGGATACCCGGCTGGTACGGGATCTCCAAAACCAACTATTTTTCATCGGATGATCTGTGGCTTAAGTCAAACCTTAAAGCGATAAATTCATTTCCTGAAGTCTGGTTCATGCCGGGATTCTGGTCAGAATACGGTATGTGTACCGAACCTTCGGCGTTTGGTTCAAGGATGGTTTTTATGGAGGATAACCTTCCCCATGCCGAAAAGGTACTTTCAGACATTATGGATACCGACAGGTTACCCCAGCCAAACGTGAAAACTGACGGTTTGCTTCCTTTTATGATAAACAGGCTCCGGAATTGCGAATGTGCAATCAGGAACGCTGATCACCAGGTGCGGTTTGCCGTGGCAAGGGGACCCCTGAATATTGCCAGCTTCCTGATGGGAACTACCGAATTCATGCTGTCGCTCGCACTCAATCCCGACTCCTCGCACAAGCTCCTTAAGAAAATCACCGATTTTATCTGCGATTGGCTCTCGTGGCAGAAGGAGTGCTTCCCGTCAATCAATGGTGTTCTTGTCCTGGATGATATTATGGGCTTTGTCGGAGAATCAGAATTTAATGAATTTGTTCTTCCTTACTTTAAAAGGATCTTCAGCGTCACGGGAGCAAAAGTCCGGTTTCTTCACAATGACGCAGACGGATTGATCACTGCCGGAAACCTTAAAGAGATGGGCGTTAATATGTTCAACTTTTCCTTTAACCATCCGATGGGATTGATCCGCGAGCTTGCAGGACCTGATGTTGTACTTGTCGGGAATATTCCGCCAAGGGATGTAATGGCCTCCGGCCGGCCGGAACAGGTTACGGAAGCAGTTCACAAGGCTTTCAGCGAAATAGATGATTATGGAAGAATCATCTGGTCGGTCGGCGGGGGAATGGCTCCGGAGGTAAAGGATGAGAACATTGAGGCTTTTATAGGGGCAGTAAAGGGGAATAAATGGAGATAAAAGGAAATAAGTAGAAACAGGTAGAAATAAAATAGAAAAATGAAAAAGTTGTTCATACTGTTGGCATCTTGCCTGATCCTTGTATCATGCGGGTCGGGGGGATCAAAGAAACAATCTGAGGAAAAATCAAATGTCTCAATGGAAAATAAATACCAGGTAAAGCTTATGACAGTCGATCCGGGGCACTTTCATGCCGCTCTGGTTCAGAAGACGATGTACCCGCAGGTTTCACCCGAGGTTCATGTTTATGCACCTGAAGGTCCTGATGTAATACAGCATCTTGGAAGGATAACATCATACAACTCAAGAGAGGTTGACCCGACATCATGGAACGAGATCGTATACAAGGGCGATGATTTCTTTGAGAAAATGCTGTCCGAAAGACCGGGTAATGTTGTTGTTCTGTCAGGCAACAACGGAAAGAAGGCAGAATATATTACCAGGTCAATCAATGAGGGCTTTAATGTGCTGGCCGATAAACCGATGATCATTTCAGCTGCCGATTTTCCAAAGCTTGAGGCAGCATTCAGAACAGCTGAGGAGAAGGGGACCATTCTTTATGATATCATGACGGAAAGATATGAGGTAACCACGATACTGCAGAAGCTGCTATCGCAAAATGAGGAGATATTCGGAACACTCAGTCGGGGCACGAAGGATGATCCCGGAGTTACCAAAGTGAGTGTTCATCATTTTTCAAAGATAGTTTCGGGTACTCCGCTTCAGAGGCCAGCCTGGTTCTTTGATGTTGAACAGCAGGGTGAAGGTATAGTTGATGTCACCACCCATCTCGTCGACCTTGTTCAGTGGGAGTGCTTCCCGGAACAGATCCTGAACCCTTCGGATGTTTCAATTATTTCGGCCAGAAGGTGGCCGACTATCCTTACAAAGGAAGAATTTAAAGGGGTAACCGGATTTGATGACTTCCCTGCTTATCTTCAAAAAGATGTAAAGGATGGTAAACTCAGTGTTTTTTCAAACGGCGAAATGATATACCAGCTCAGGGGAGTCTTTGCCAAAGTGTAGGTTACATGGAATTATATGCCGCCTGCAGGCGCCGGTGATACGCATTATTCGGTGATGCATGATTAGGTATGTGACCTTGTGATCAAACAGGGAGCCGATGAAAAGTATGTTCCTACCCTTTACATCGAGAACATAAAAGGAGATTTAAACCGCTTTACCGCAAGGCTGAAGGAAGCGATGAGTTCGCTTCCGTACGACAGCCTTGAAGTTGTTTCGGGCGGGAGGGATGCTTTAAAAATCAATATCCCTCAGAAATACAGGGTTTCTCATGAAGAGCATTTCGGGCAGGTTACTGCCAGGTTCCTGGAATACCTTAACCAGGGCCGCCTTCCGGAATGGGAAGTACCGGGAATGGTCACCAAGTACTTTACAACTACCTCGGCATTGGCAAAAGCAAGGGAATAACGAAAGCCTCAACTGAATCTGAAAAGATCCTCAACCACCATTGAGTAGAGCTCCGACAATTCAATTCCGGCAGCATTAGCCTGTTTGGGAAAAATACTTTCTCCCGTCATTCCGGGAACGGTATTGATCTCAAGGAAAAAAGGCTTTCCCCCGATCACAATGAAGTCAACCCTTACAATCCCCCTGCATCCCAGCAGATCATAAACCTTCGAGCTAAGATCCTGGATCTCTTCGGTGATTTGGGATGGCATCACGGCCGGTGTGATTTCGTCCGATTTGCCGGGAGTATATTTGGCCTCGTAATCAAAAAATTCGTTTTTACTGATTATCTCGGTAACGGGAAGTACTATGGCCCTGCCATTCACTTTTACCACTCCGCATGCTACTTCGCGTCCCTGCATAAATGCTTCAATCATCACTTCACGGCTCTCCCTGAATGCTGTTTCGAGTGCAGCCGGGAGATCCTCAGGGCTCTTGACCTTTGTTACACCAAAGCTTGAACCGCTGTCGTTTGGTTTTACAAAACAGGGGAGACCCGTTTGCCTTATTATGGCATCGGTGTCATAACTATCCTCCTTTCTGATCAGAACAGCATCAGCCATCGGGATGCCATATTCCTTAAGGTACAGTTTCGTGGCCTGTTTATTGAATGTGAGGGCTGAACAAAAAGCGCCACAGCTTGTGTAAGGTATCTTCAGCATATCAAAGTATCCCTGCAAAAGACCGTTTTCCCCCGGTGTTCCGTGAATTGCAATAAAAACACCATCAAACCTAACTTTGAAATCATCAGTCCTGAGCGTGAAATCGTTCTTGTCAACATTGTGGTAACGCCCTTTATTGTCTTCCCAATACCAGTTTGTCCCTTTTATGATTATTATATAGGTCAGGTATCGCGTCGACAGTAACCTGCAAACTTCCCTGGCGCTTTTCAGGGAGATCTCATATTCAGAGGAATCGCCTCCGGCGGCAATTGCGATTGTTCTCATCTTTTAATTTTTACGTGCTAAAATTAAGTATTTTGGAAACACGGAAAATATAAACACCGCTTTTTTGACAACTCCGGACAGGGAAAGTTCACCATGCATCAGGAAATATGTATTATAATACGTATTATAATACGTATTACTAAAAAATAAAATATGTATTATAATACGTAGATTTATTGGGGTTGCCGCTTATTCCCCCGCCTCCTGAAGATGAGCTGTCATCCCCGGCGTCAGCGAGGGATCTCCCTGTTGTGATTGTAATAATTGAAGAATGGATTATATTACCAATTCTCATGTTCATCCATGAGTTTATCACAATCCAAATCCACGAAGTAGCCTTCGTTAAAGAGAGCCAGGACAAGGAATTTTATAAGTATTTTATTTTTGCCGTTTAACAGGATAATCCATGAGTTTACCACAATCCAAAGCCACGAAGTGGCCTTTTGTATCCAATGCCGGAACCACGAAAGTGGTGATATATGAATAACCCCCGGCGAAACCGGGGGCAGAATGCCGATAGATGTAACAAGCCCTGAAAGGCCTTAATAAAGTTGCATCAATAGGTCCTTTTTCATATCTTAGCCTTGTCTCGTTGTATTATTAACTTATTCTTTAGTGCTATGTCAAGTTACCGCCAACTTTTGTATCACCTTGTTTTCAGAACCAAGGACAGCCTGCCTTCCATTAAGCAGGAGAACGTCAACCAGCTTTATGCTTACATCGGGGGAATAATAAAAAACAAGAATAGTCATCTTTATCGGGTCAATGGGGTTGAAAATCATCTGCATATACTGACAGACCTTCACCCGTCTATCGCACTGGCCGATTTTATGAGAGAGCTCAAGGTGGCTACCTCGGTATGGATGAAAAACAGCGGGTTTTTTCCTGAGTTCAATGGCTGGGCAGAAGGGTATGGTTCATTTACCTGCTCGTATATGGATATGGCGAGACTTATTGACTATATAAAGGGTCAGCAGGAAAATCACAGAAAAAGGACATTTGAGGATGAATACAGGAGCCTGTTGAGGGAGTCCGGAATCACGATCGATGAAACATACTTTCCTTAAGACTGATATTAAGCTCCTTCAGAGCTTACAGTCAGGAGGGGACCTCTACCCCCGGTTTCGCCGGGGGTTATTCACATTTGTCCCGTTCCGGGACAGTTACCGGAACAATGACCTCTTTCAGAGGCAGCAAATAAACCAAGTATACCTTCCAGGGATAAATCAAAACATTGGCATGTTTCAGATGCATATGATAAAGAAACTGTCTCTTATAGCCAGGTATTTGGACGGTAGTTTCAGATGGAAGAAACTGAGTAAATAGAGAAGCCCTCCCAAAAAGATTAAGGTCATTAGATTAAGAGATCCCTAGCTTCTACCCCCGCCACCTGAAAATGTGCCGTCATCCCGGGCGCCGGCGAGGGATCTCCCTGTTATCCAGGGTTAATGTAAGTGAGATGTGTATAAAAAGTAGCAGCCTTAAGGGGAAGGATCGGGATCAGGGGGTGGATACGTGAGATCAGGTGTTATTAAGAAGGTGATTACCTTTCTCTTGTCCCTAAATATTATAGTCGTTAATTGGCGAATAAACATCAGATATATTAACTTTGAAAAAAAATTCTAAAATTACAGTTATGAAAAAAGGTTGCTTAGTCTGGATAATTGTGGGGGTTATCATAGCCCTTGTCGCAATTGGATTAATTTCCTGGGGCACAAAAGCCTATAACAACATGGTTTCAAAGCAGGAGGGAGTGACAAGCCAGTGGGGGAATGTTGAAACCCAATATCAGCGGAGGGCTGACCTGATCCCGAATTTTGTAAACACGGTAAAAGGTGCAGCAGCATTTGAGCAGGAAACACTCACGCAGGTGATCGAGGCAAGAGCCAAAGCCACGCAGATCACACTCGATCCGACAAAT
>Ga0105101_10000798_pt1 | contig 13347 bp, 11 predicted proteins | sample PPLLak21cMay2015_2_FD_87037 | JGI IMG/M metagenome (GOLD analysis project Ga0105101, IMG submission 87037) | Freshwater sediment microbial communities from Prairie Pothole Lake near Jamestown, North Dakota, USA - PPLs Lake P8 Core (1) Depth... | ecosystem: Environmental > Aquatic > Freshwater >... | reverse complement strand
TCGGGGGACTTTATAAAATCTTTATGCACCGGGGATTAATCATTACAAAATGCTTATGATTTCAGGTGCAATTTTGCAAAGGAATATCTCAGTTATCAATGAGTGTAAAAAATACCGGAATCAATGGAAGTAACTTCAAATACGGAGTATATAATAGGGGCAATAATAGCCCTTTTATTAATCGTGTATCTTCTCTATGCGCTGATTAAACCCGAAAAATTCTGAATTCCAAAATCTTGAGATGTATGGATGCAACCGTATTGATATTAGAGTTATTTGGCGGATTGATTCTCATTTTTGGGATTGGATTGGTTGTTGGTCACCTCTTCAAATTTGACAGATTCTGGAAAGATCAAAATACGGAAAAATGCAAGAAGCGATTCAACTGATAATTTTCATGTCAGCCCTTATTGTCCTGGCTCCTGTACTTGGAAAGTATATGGGAAAGGTTTTTATGGGGGAACGCCATATAATAAAGCCTGTTTTCGGATGGCTTGAAAGAATGGTGTACAAAACAACCGGAATCGACAGCACCGAAGAAATGCACTGGAAGAAATATACTTGCAGCCTGCTGCTTTTCAACTTATTTGGTTTGGTCCTTTTGTTTCTTCTGCAATTGTTCCAGGGTTATCTGCCAATGAATCCGGAAGGAGTGCCAAATGTTACGTGGCACCTGGCATATAATACTGCAGTGAGTTTTGTGACCAATACCAACTGGCAATCATACAGCGGTGAAAACACCCTGAGCTATCTGGTTCAAATGCTTGGACTGACAGTTCAGAACTTTGTAAGTGCAGGTACAGGAATTGCCGCAGTTCTCGCCCTGATCCGGGGATTAACAAGGAACACCACCGATAGGCTTGGCAGCTTTTGGGTAGATCTTACCAGAAGCATTGTTTATGTTTTGTTGCCGCTGGCAATTATTCTATCTTTTGCTTTAGTGGGGCAGGGGGTTGTTCAGACATTTTCACATTATGTTCATGCAACCACGCTTCAGGGAGCAGAACAGGTAATTCCGGTCGGGCCGGCTGCGTCACAGATCGCAATCAAGCTTCTTGGTACCAATGGGGGCGGTTTCTTTAGTGCGAACAGTGCTCATCCGTTCGAGAACCCCACGCCCTTCTCCAATTTTCTGGAAATGTTTGCCCTCATCATTATCCCGGCCGGTTTAGTATTTACTTACGGTTATTTTGTGAAATCAAAGCGTCAGGCATGGACGATCTTTATTGCCATGCTTATTCTGTTTACCGCAGGCCTTTCCATTTCGCTCTGGTCAGAGTACGGCAATAACAATATACTTAACGTTACGGGCAGTATGGAAGGAAAAGAAACTCGTTTTGGTGTTATGAACAGTGTACTTTTCTCGGTTGCCACCACCGCCACCTCCTGTGGAGCAGTGAATTCGATGCATGACAGCCTATCCCCCTTATCCGGAATGGTCTCAATGTTCAACATCATGTTGGGTGAAGTCATTTTTGGAGGTGTAGGCTCCGGCCTTTACGGCATGGTTATTTTTATCATACTTACTGTTTTTATTGCTGGTCTGATGGTTGGACGTACACCTGAATTCCTGGGTAAAAAAGTGGAAGCATTTGAAGTCAAAATGGCAATCATCGCCGTTTTAGCTCCCAATATCGTGATAAAGCTATTTTCAGCAATCGCATGTTCGACAGATGCCGGCCTTGGGAGTCTCACCAATGCCGGGCCTCATGGCCTTTCCGAAATACTATATGCTTTCAGCTCTGCAGGGGGCAATAATGGGAGTGCTTTCGGAGGGCTAAATGCCAACACTGTTTTCTACAACCTGATGCTCGGATCTGGTATGTTGTTAGGCCGATTTGGAATTATAGTTCCGGTATTAGCTATTGCAGGAAACATGGCCAGGAAAAAAATAACTCCGGTTTCAGCCGGAACATTCAGAACTGACAACTGGCTTTTTGTCATACTGCTTATGGGCGTTATTTTGATTGTAGGAGGATTGACTTTTTTCCCTCCACTGGCTTTCGGACCTATTGCCGAACATTTATTAATGAATCTGGGAGTCACTTTCTAAATTATCAGAGATGAAAAGATTGAAACAACAAAATATAATGCACCTGTTTTCAGGGAAGATTGCATTCCAGGCAGTAAAAGATTCTTTTGTGAAACTGAATCCGGCTGCCCTGATTAAAAATCCTGTTATTTTTATTGTGGCGATCGGGGCACTTTTAACAAGTGCCATTGTGGTACTTGATATACTGACAAACCAATATTCCTCTTTCAACTTCCAGATATCAATATGGTTATGGTTTACGGTACTGTTTGCCAATTTCGCAGAGTCAGTTGCCGAAGGAAGGGGGAAAGCACAGGCAGATAGCTTGCGTAAAAGCCGGACCCAAACAAAAGCAAAACGACTTGTTTCTGATAAAGTAGAAATTGTTTTGGCAGCAGATCTGGAGAAGGAAGATGTTGTGGTTTGCGAAACAGGAGATATCATACCCGCCGATGGGGATGTGATCGAGGGGATAGCCAGCGTTGACGAATCTGCCATTACAGGCGAATCTGCACCGGTCATACGTGAAAGTGGCGGCGATCGCAGCGCCGTGACCGGCGGTACAAAAGTAATCAGTGACCGGATAATCATTAAGGTGACATCCGGGCCGGGCAATACTTTCCTCGATCGGATGATTGCACTTGTTGAAGGTGCAAAACGCCAGAAAACCCCGAATGAAATTGCACTTACAATACTCTTATCAGGGCTTACAATAATTTTCCTTCTGGTTGTCGTGGCTTTGCCTGCTTATTTTGGCTATAGTCTCAATGCATCAGGTGTTTCAGGGCAACACAACCTGACTTTGCCGGTTCTGATATCGCTGCTGGTATGTCTTATTCCCACAACGATCGGCGGTTTGCTGAGTGCAATAGGCATAAGCGGGATGGACAGGTTACTGCGGAAGAATGTAATTGCAACCAGTGGTAAAGCAATTGAAGCAGCTGGAGATACGGATGTGTTGTTGCTCGATAAAACCGGTACTATTACTCTGGGGAACAGAATGGCGGCAGAATTTATACCGGCGGATGGCTTTAAGAAGGAGCAACTTGCTGATGCCGCCCAACTGGCATCACTTGCTGATGAAACACCAGAAGGCCGTTCAATCGTTGTTCTGGCAAAAGAACAGTTTAATATCAGGGGAAGAGTAATGGATCCATCAGATACTTTATTTATTCCGTTTACCGCCCAGACTAGAATGAGCGGAGTTGACCTGGGAAAACCCGGGGGCCGCATGCGAAGCATCCGGAAGGGTGCCCCGGATGCTATCAAAACCTTTGTTCAAAACAATGATGGGTTCTTTCCTAAAAAAGTGGAAGAAGTTGTATCCGACCTTTCAAGGCAGGGAGCAACCCCGTTAGTGGTTGCAGAAAATAACCATATCCTCGGTATCATACACCTTAAAGATGTTGTAAAGGGCGGAATTAAGCAACGCTTTGCACAACTCCGGAAGATGGGTATACGAACCGTAATGATCACGGGAGACAATCCACAGACTGCTGCCGCTATAGCTGCCGAAGCCGGTGTGGATGATTTCCTTGCCGAAGCAAAACCGGAGGATAAGCTTTTTCGAATCCGCCAGGAACAAACCAATGGACATCTGGTCGGAATGATCGGGGATGGTACCAACGATGCTCCGGCACTTGCGCAGGCCGACGTTGGCCTGGCAATGAATACCGGTACACAGGCCGCCAGGGAGGCAGGCAACATGGTTGATCTGGATAGTAATCCGACCAAGCTTATCGAAGTGGTTGAAACAGGCAAGCAGCTTCTTATGACAAGAGGAGCTTTGACAACATTCAGCATTGCAAATGACGTGGCCAAATATTTCGCGATAATTCCGGCAATAGCTTCCTCGCTTTACGTCACCTCCCTGGGAGTTGCTCCGTTATACACCCTCAATATTATGAATCTGTCAACCCCTGAAAGTGCAATTTTAAGCGCAGTAATATTCAATGCCCTGATAATTGTCGCACTTATTCCGCTTGCCCTGAAAGGCGTTAAATACAGGCCAATTTCGGCAAACCGGGTTCTCGGTTTTAATATCGTAATTTACGGCATCGGCGGATTAATAATACCTTTCATCGGGATCAAGCTGATCGACATTCTGATTGTTTTCACCCATGTGATCCAATGATAAACCCAATATCTAAAAAGAAAAATAATATGGATCCAATAATAAAACCGGCCTTGAAATTTTTGCTTGTTATGACCCTCCTTACGGGGATTATTTATCCGCTGTTCATTACCGGAGTGGCACAGCTGGTTTTTCGCGCAAAGGCAAATGGCAGCCTGGTTACAAAAGACAGCAAAATTGTTGGATCGGGGTTAGTTGGTCAGAAGTTCGACAGCACTATTTATTTCTGGACGAGGCCTTCTGCTATTAACTACAATCCGGTCCCGTCTGCAGCTTCTAATCTCGGGCCAACAAGCAGCATCCTTAAAGATCAGGTAACTCAACGACGTGCTTTTTTTGCTGCAAAAAACTCAGTTTCAGGTTCAACCGCAATTCCTTCCGAGATGATCTTCGCTTCAGGAAGCGGACTTGATCCGCATATTTCGCCCGAATCGGCCATATTACAGATGGACCGGATCGTAACAGCCCGCAGCTTCAACAGGGTACAGAAGGAGGAAATTATAAATCTTATCGACAGTCTGACAGAATCACCTCAATTTCATTTGTTTGGTGAAAGACGGATTAACGTTTTTCTCCTGAATTTAAATCTTGACAGAATAAAATGAACGATCTGAATGATAATCGCCCTGATCCTGATGATATACTTGCCTCGATAAAAAAGGAAGAAGAACTCAACAAACGGGGAAAACTTAAGATATTTTTTGGCATGTGTGCCGGAGTTGGCAAGACGTATTCAATGCTCCGGTTTGCGTTAGCCGATAAAGCAAAAGGATTTGACGTCGTAATTGGTTACGTTGAGCCACATAACAGGAAGGAGACACTTGCTCTTATTGAAGGACTGGAATTGATTCCAAAAAAGCAAACCGCGTATAAGGGAACTACCCTGCATGAGATGGATCTTGACAGAATCATAGAACGTAAACCTCAGATTGTTCTGGTTGATGAACTGGCTCATACAAATGCCCCGGGATCGAGGCACCTGAAACGATTTCAGGATGTACAGGAAATTCTGGATAACGGCATTAATGTATATACCACTCTGAATGTGCAACATCTGGAGAGTCGCAGTGATACAGTATCGCAGATAACCGGCATCACGATAAGGGAAACTCTGCCTGATGAAATTTTTGAAACAGCCGATGATGTGGAACTGGTGGATATTACGCCAGATGATCTGCTTGACAGGTTTGCAGAGGGTAAGGTATATACCCCTGAGCGTTCAAAGGAGGCTGTCCGAAATTTCTTCAGAAAAGGAAATATTACTGCTCTTCGTGAGATGTCTTTAAGAATTGTTGCAGACAGAGTTGACAGGCAGCTTCGGATTTATATGCAAAAGAAACGAATACCTGGTCCCTGGAAGTCAGGTATGCATCTTCTGGCTGGTATTGGTCCGAGCCCTCATTCTGCAAGATTGATCAGATGGGCAAAAAACCTCTCCTATACAATGGGAGCAAGTTTAACCGCGCTGACAGTAGAAACTTCAAAACCACTGAATGCTGAGCAAAAGATACAACTCAACAAGAATCTGAGCCTCGCAAGACAGCTTGGAGCGGAAATTATCACTGCATCAGGTGATGATCTGGTAAAAGCAATTCTGACAACTGCCCGTAAGGAGAATATAACTCATATTATTATAGGAAAACCAAGACGGAGGAATTTTTATTCACTTTTTACACTTGGAAACTTCATTCAGAAACTCATTAGATATAGCGGGAATATAGATGTTTACGTTCTGGGATCCGATATTTCCAGCGACAACCGCCATTTCAGGCAGCCACTGACATTCCCTGTTTTTACCTCGGGAATTGTTCAGTATGTTATAGCTACTCTGATAGTTATAATAAGTTCGGCAATTTGTTTCCCTTTTGCCGACTACCTTGGGTATCAATCGGTGTCTTTTATCTTGCTGTTTGTGGTCTCAATTCTGGCGACATTTATGGGAATCGGGCCGATCCTGGTTGCGTCCTCCCTGAGTGCATTCGTCTGGAACTTTTTTTTCATTCCGCCCCAATTTACTTTACAAATTGAAAAAACAGAAGATGCATTAATGTTTGTTATGTTTTTTATCATTGCCCTTGTAAACGGAGTACTGACTGAACGCGTTCGTCGTCAGGAAAGGCTGACCCGCGACCGTGAAGAACGTACCAATGCACTTTACCGGCTTACAAAAGAATTAGCTGGTGCAGGAAACATGGACGAACTGATAGAAATTGCAGTAAAAAATATTAAAAAACATTTTGATCTGGATGTTGTCTTTATTTTACAGGATGGCATTAATCATCTTTCGGAGTATTCAAGAAATCCTGCAACAAAAAAACTATCGGAGAGCGAAATGAGTGTCGCTGAATGGGTATTCCGGCATACCCGCAGGGCCGGTAAATTTACTGATACATTACCATCGAACAATTTTACTTTTTATCCGCTTGCAGGGAACAACGTAAAACCGGGTATCATGGCCGTTAAGCATACCGAACCGCTTCAGGCTGATAAAGATGAATTCTGGGATACTTTCCTGACCCAGATTTCCAGCGCCATTGAACGGGAATTTTTGAATGATTTTGCCAGAAAAGCCCGATTCCTTGATGAATCCGATAAGCTTTATAAAACCCTTTTTAATTCCATATCACATGAACTCAGGATCCCCGTGGCAACAATACTTGGAGCATCCGACTCTCTCCTTTCATCGCAACATTCAAATGAAATTCTCACCGAACTCTCCGGTGAAATATTCAAAGCATCAACCCGCCTGAACCGGCTCATCGAGAATCTCCTGAACATGTCGCGGCTCGAAAGCGGCCGGATCACGCCCCGGTTGGATTGGTGCGACCTCCATGATCTTTTAAACAAAGTTACAGAGAACCTCCACGAAGAACTCGAGCCATTTACACTTCACATAGTAATCCCTGAGGAAATGCCGTTTGTAAAAATCGACTTCGGATTAATGGAGCAGGTACTTTTTAACCTTATTCATAACGCCACACAGTATGCTGATCCTTCAACAAATATCAGGGTTAAGGCGTTTTATGACAATGGAATGCTGACATTACAGGTAATGGACAGAGGACCCGGTTTCCCCAAAAAGGAAATATCACTTATTTTTAATAAGTTTTACAGGCTGGAAGGTTCGAAAGCGGGCGGCACAGGACTGGGTCTTTCAATTGTAAAAGGCTTTGTTGAATCACATAAAGGTTCAATAACTGTAGAAAACAGGAGGAACGGCGGAGCAATTTTTACTATCAGGATCCCAACAGAAATTCTAAAATATGATTTTAAAGAATAATTGAAATCAAATTATGGACCTATCCGAGACAATATTAATAGTTGACGACGAAGTGCAAATCAGACGTTTGCTCGAAATTACACTTTCTTCTAATGGATATAAGATTTCTGAGGCTTCATCAGGCAAAGAAGGAGTGGTTGCAGCTGCCAGCCAGAATCCTGCACTTATTATCCTTGACCTGGGATTACCGGATACTGATGGTTTTGCAATACTTAAAAAATTAAGGGAATGGTATTCGAGACCTATCATTATTCTTTCAGTACGGAACTCAGAAGAAGACATAATCCATGCTCTGGATAACGGAGCTAACGATTACCTTACAAAACCCTTTCGCACAGGTGAATTACTAGCTCGCATCCGGGTCGCAACCCGGCAAAATCAGAATATTTCCGACAAGTCAATTTTGGAATTTGGCTCTTTGAGTATTGATTTGGCCAACCACATTGTACGTAAGAATGGGATAATATTAAAACTCACCTCGACAGAATTTTCCCTGCTTACATTATTAGCCCGGAATGAAGGCAGGGTTTTGACACATCAGTACATTCTGAAGGAAGTCTGGGGGATGGGTTATATTGAACAAACCCAATACCTGCGTGTATTCATTGCCCAGTTACGTAAAAAGATTGAAGACAATCCTTCAAAACCAAAATTATTAAATACTGAATCGGGAATAGGTTATCGATTTGGCAGCTGACTTAAAAAGGCCTTCCTGGTTAGTTGTGCAAATAACCTTGAGCGGTTTTATAACCGGATTTTTATACCGCCATTAATAACAAATCCGTCGACAGGGGCATAAATATCCCTGAAGACCGGATTGGTAACCGAGCCCGTAAAAATTGTGTCGAAATTCGTTTGTCTTATATCCAGGATGTTTTCAAAATTTATAAAAACTGAAAAACGCTTCCATAGTTTTTCTGCCATCATTCCGCAAAGCCAATATGATCTTCCTGTACTGCCATCATTTAACTTTTGCCTGCTGTAGTAATAGGCCTCAATACCGATCTTCAACCTTTCTTCAATCTCATACAGCAAGATATTGTTCAGCCTGTGTCGGGCAACCAGTGGGAATTGAGATGAGTTCCCATTTATATGCTGTATAACATCGGTTAATGTATATCCAATGAACAACTTTATTTTATCGAGACTGAACTTTATATTGGTTTCTATTCCCCTGGTATCTGTCGAACCATCCGGTTGCAGGAATTCATAAAAACCGTTTCCCGTATCAGTAAGGAACAACGGGTGCAAAATCCTTGTATAGAAAAACAGAGAATTTATGCTGAAGGTTACTTCATTTGCGATAGTTGTCCGGTAATTAAGATCCAGGTTCCCCCCAACTGATCTCTCCGATTTGGTTTTTGAAACATCAACAGGCAGAACATTCCTGAATTGAAGGCGTTCGGCATCTTCTGTAAATACGGTAGGGGTTTTATATCCTAACCCTCCTCCGAGCCTTGCAGAAAACCTTGAATTAAACCTGAATAATGCAGACAGCCTCGGGAGAATGAAGAACCCGTATTCATTTTGAAAATCGCCTCTCACTCCGGTCTCCAGAGTAATTAATTCTGAAACATTCCAGGTGTTCTGAGCAAATGCCCCAAAAGTCAAATGATTGTAGTCAACCTTCCTGATGGTGTCATTTCCCTCCTGCCTGAATTGCTCCGTCCAAAGATTAAGTCCGAATATCCATTCATGTGAATTTAGTTTTGTTCCATAAGTGCCCTCAGTAAATGAAGAGGTCTGGAGACCTGAGAAACTGAATCCTGGTATTTCAATTTTCCGGTCGTAATAGCTTATGCTATTTTTAATTTTTATTTCAGCACCGGATGAAGTTAAATGAGAAAATCCAACCTGGGTGCTATGCCTGTTGGTTTTATTCTTTTCAAAATATGAATGGATGCTGTCGCCTTTACCCTTGATATAAAGCATATCACCTCCAATCCGGTCTTCAATGGTACTGTTAAAACCAAAATGAATTGTTGTCTCTGGATTAATATAAACGAACAGCTTTGGATTAAATGTCATGCGATTAAACTCCGGTATGGCCGTCAGGCCGATGTCAGCAGGGTCGTATGGCCTGCCCGAATTGTATGATGTAAAAACCGTCAGGCCGATCCTTTCAAATTTTTGGGAATAAAATCCGCTCAAATCCAAACCCAATGCTGATGTCGCATTCAGGAGTAAATTTATTTCCCTCTCTTCCTCCGGTATCTTTGAAACGAGATTCACCAATCCGGCAATTGCCCCTCCGCCATAGAGAGTTGAGGATGCTCCCTTGATTACTTCAACCTGTTTTAAATCAAGCGGTACAATCTGCAGAAGACCTAATCCGCCCGAGAATCCTGAATACAACGGGTAACCATCCCTCAGCATCTGCGTATACCTGCCGTCGAGACCCTGAATACGGATACTCGAGTTATTGGACGTTGCTGATGTCTGCTGCATTTGAATTCCGGTGCTTTCATTAAGCATCATCCTGATATCACCCGGTTTCATATTCCCTTTTTCTTCAAGCTCCTCACCCGTAATAGCTTCGATCCTGGTCGGAATATCCTCAATAGTCCTCCTTGAACGGGTTGCCGATACAAAAACTTCGTCAATTACCTCCTCGTCTGTTTCCAGGAATACCTGGTATGGTTCTATCTGAATAAAAGGGAAGCTTATCGTATCGGCTTTTTCCTTATACCCGACATAACTGAAAACAACAACCCGCTCACCATCAGGTATGTTATTGATCTGAACAAATCCATCCGGGCCGGTCCTGCTGCCGATTGCAGTACCCTTTACAACCACGCTGGCGCCGATTAGAGGGTCTCTTGTTTTCCCGTCTATTATGACTGCCCTGAATGAATTCTGACCCCGCGAAAGCAAAGTGAAGGAGCATGCAATTATCAACAAAAGAGTTTTAGTCATTTTATCCTCAACTTAATATCCAATTTAATGAAAACACTTGATAGTGCTTATTTGTTAGGTTGCAGCCCCCCAACGGAAGAGTTATATAGTAGAGATTTTGAAAAAGGAATTAACTGAAATCGCAAAGCTGTTTCTAATGCTGGGAACAATCGGATTCGGCGGCCCTGCTGCCCATATTGCCATGATGCAAAACGAAGTTGTTCACAAACGCAAATGGATTGATGAGCAGCATTTCCTCGACTTAATAGGAGCAACCAACCTTATCCCCGGACCAAACAGTACGGAAATGGCAATTCATATCGGCCGTGAACGGGCCGGGTGGAAAGGTTTGATCGTGGCTGGGCTATGCTTTATACTTCCTGCCATTCTTATCACCGGAGTTTTTGCAGCATTTTATAAGAAATACGGTCAATTGCCTGAAATTCAATCATTCATCTATGGTATAAAACCCGCTATTATTGCTGTCATCATAGCAGCGGTTTACCCGCTTGCAAGAAAATCATTCAAATCGGTGGAATTGGGAATTATTGGGATTATGTCTCTTGTTTTCTGCCTGAGCGGGGTAAACGAGATTTACGTTTTATTTGGAACAGGTTTTTTCACAATGGCACTTACTGCCTTACGAAATAGAAAGAAAAATTTGGTGCATATTTTTTCCCCGTTAAGTCTGTTAGGCACCGGGATCCTGAGCACAGGCAGCTTTGGCTTATTTTTCACTTTCCTGAAAATAGGTGCGGTACTTTATGGAAGCGGTTACGTTTTATTTGCTTTTCTTGATACCGAGCTGGTAGCAAAAGGGATTATTTCAAGGCAGCAGTTAATAGATGCCATAGCAGTTGGACAGCTGACCCCCGGACCGGTATTTTCATCCGCAACGTTTATCGGATATCAGATCAACAATGCGGCAGGAGCTCTGGCTGCAACAATTGGTATTTTTCTGCCCGCCTTTTTGTTTGTGGCTCTGCTTAATCCGCTTGTCCGCAGATTGCGAAATTCCAGGCTTCTTTCCGTGTTCCTCGATGGAGTAAACGTGGCATCAATAGCCATAATCGCAGATATCTGCCTTAAAATGGGGAAGGACGCTCTCATCGACTGGCGTTCAGTTGTTATTGCAGCAATAAGTCTGGCAATAGTATTTGGCTTTAAGAAAATCAATACAGCCTTAGTGGTTTTGTGCAGCTCCGTCCTGGGATACCTGTTGACATTTCTGTAAAGTTTCAGCTACCTTAAGCTGCATGTCTTCGATGGTTCGGGAATATTAAACCACCATGACTGAATTTCGGACAGGGTTACTTCAGTTTCCTTTTCCGTGTCCGGCCGGGTAAAATTCTCCAAGCCCATTCATGAAAGGCCAGGCCAGGGAATGATCCTGGATCCATCAGCATAAAAGAAATAATGCTAAAAATACTTGGAACGTAAGTAATTTATGTTTTACTTTGCAATTCAAAGTACTTTTATAGCATGAAAAGCGATACAAAATCCATTGATGACATAAAGGCAATCAGGAAAATAATGGAAGAGTCTTCAAGATTTCTTTCTCTCAGCGGCCTTTCAGGAGTATTTGCAGGGGTTACGGCAATAGCGGGGGCGCTTGTTGCGTATTTTTTTATTCTGGACAATGGGAGTATTCACTATGACGAATACTTCAGAAGCCTTTCTGCAAAAGAGACTTTTTCGCTCAGATGGAAGCTTATTGCGGATGCTGCTTCAGTGCTTGTGCTTTCTATATTGTTTTCTCTTTATTTTTCCATAAAAAAGGCAAAGAGAGATGGAAAGAACTTCTGGACTCCTGTCTCCAGAAGAATGCTCATAAACCTGCTTATTCCCCTGGCTACGGGAGGTATTTTTGTTATCGTACTCCTATATCAGAATCATATCCAGCTGATAGTCCCGGTTTTTTTGATTTTTTACGGTCTGGCGCTGGTAAATGCCGGGAAGTTCACTTTTAGTGAGATTTTTTACCTCGGGATACTTGAAATAATTACCGGCCTTTTATCAGCCTTCTTTCCTGGCTGGGGTGTGATATTCTGGATATTTGGGTTTGGCATCCTTCATATAATCTATGGACTGGTAATGTACAGAAAATACGAGGCATGAAAGGACTTATTTCGGACATAAACAAGGTTTTTGAAAGCAGGGTTAGATTGGGGATTATGTCAGTCCTTATGGTAAACGAAACCTATGATTTTAACAGCCTGAAAGAGACCCTGAATGTAACTGACGGGAATCTTGCAAGTCATCTCAAAGCCCTGGAGGAAAGAGGGATGATAATGGTCAATAAACAATTCATCGGCCGTAAGCCAAATACATCCTACTCAGCAACCGAAACGGGGATCGCTGAATTCAGGCAACATTTAAAAGCCCTGGAAAACCTGATTGGAGGACAATAATTTTTTTTTGAATCTATACTTTGTAATTCAAAGTACTTTTTAAACTAAATAAATAATATAATGAAAATTGAAATCACAAACCAGAATGTATGGCACCAGTCCCTGACGATAAAACTTGCATTACTTGCAATTCTCGGGCTGCTCCTGCTTGTCCCTCTCCAGATGATCAATCAGATTATCAGGGAAAGGCAATTGAATGCTGAAAAGGTTAAGAAGGAAATATCAGATCAATGGGCTGCAAAACAATGCTTTTCAGGCCCCGTGATCAATATCCCCATCCGTACCATCCCGTCTGAACAGGATGAGAAATCAATAACCAGATTATGGCATATTTTACCTGAAAATCTTAATATAACCGGATTTATTAAGCCGGAAATAAGATACAGGGGTATTTATCAGTCGGTTGTTTATGATTCTGAATTGACTATCAAAGGATTTTTCATTATCCCGGCAGAGGGTGTTTTAAAAAACTATGAAGTTTTATGGAAAGAGGCATACTATACAGCAGGTATTTCAGATAACAGGGGTCTTAAAGGCAAGATCATACTGAAAACTGATTCAACGGAACTGGAAGCAGAGCCCGGAGTCAGGGATA
>Ga0105101_10000797_pt1 | contig 13356 bp, 13 predicted proteins | sample PPLLak21cMay2015_2_FD_87037 | JGI IMG/M metagenome (GOLD analysis project Ga0105101, IMG submission 87037) | Freshwater sediment microbial communities from Prairie Pothole Lake near Jamestown, North Dakota, USA - PPLs Lake P8 Core (1) Depth... | ecosystem: Environmental > Aquatic > Freshwater >... | reverse complement strand
GCGCGGCGATCCGTACGAACAGCAAATCCGCGCCACCTTCGAGGCGCTGTCCGCCAGGCTTGGCTGGCCGCACACCACGCTTTGTTATCAGAGCCGCGTCGGGCCACTTGAATGGCTGCGGCCATACATCCAGGACGTGATCCGGCAGAAGGCCGCGGCCGGCTGCCAGCAGATGCTCGTCTACCCGATTGCGTTCGTGTCCGACCACAGCGAAACCCTGTACGAACTCGGCATCCTGTATGCGGAACTGGCGAAGCAAACCGGAATCGCGCATTATCGGGTCGTGCCCGCGCTCAACGAGCACCCGCTCCTGGTGCGTGCGCTGACTGACCTCGTCCTGCACGCCGGCGGACAGTAATAATATGATGAAAAGACGAACGCAGGAGGTTCGAGCTCATGGATGGGCCAGGTAGAACACGCCGGATGGCGGCGGTCGAGAACAACGCCGGGAGCGGTTCCCGCAGCAGGAAGCCGAAAGCGTCCGGCAATCGCACGTTTTTGTATCGCACAGGACTACATTGATGACAGCCAGCAACCGCCCTGTGGTACTGGTGTTCGCCGGCAACGACCCGACCGGCGGCGCCGGCATTCAGGCCGACATCGAAACGCTCGCCAGCCTTGGCTGCCATCCGGCGCCGGTGATCACCGCGCTCACGGTGCAGGACACGGCCGGTGTCAAACACTTCGCACCGGTCGAGGCCGGCCTGGTCATCGCGCAGGCGCGCGCCGTGCTGGAAGACATGCCGGTGGCGGCCTTCAAGGCCGGCATGCTGGCCAACGCCGAGAACGCCACGGCACTGGCGGCAATCATGCACGACTATCCGGATATCCCGCTGATCCTCGATCCGATACTGGCCTCCGGCCACGGCGAACCGCTGGCCGACGATGCGCTCGCCGATGCACTGCAATCGCTGCTCATTCCCCAGGCCACGCTGATCACGCCCAACACCCTGGAACTGATGGAACTCGCGCCGGACGCCGACAACATCGATTCCGCCGCACAGGCGCTGCTGGCGACCGGCTGCACGTTTGTGCTCGTGACCGGCACACACGAAAAAACACCGGAGGTGGTGAACCGCCTGTACGGCAATCGCCGCCTGCTGGAAACGTTCCACTGGGAGAGACTTCCGCACAGCTATCACGGTTCGGGATGCACCCTGGCGGCGGCCTGTGCCGCGACCTTCGCGCACGGCTTCGATCCGATCGAGGCCGTTGCCGAGGCCCAGGACTTCACCTGGCACGCATTGCTGCACGCCAACCGCCTCGGCATGGGTCAGCACCTGCCTGATCGTCTGTACTGGGCGCGCGACGAAGACGAAGATGACGACGGCCCGGTGGACGAACCGTTGCACTGATGTCCCCGGCCACGCCACGCGTCGCCGGTCTGTATGCGATCGCCGACAGCACCTATCTCCTTGACGACGATTTCGTGCCGGCAGTGCGTGCCGCGCTCGCGGGTGGCGCGCGTGTTGTCCAGTATCGTGATAAAAAAAATCCGCCGGCACGGCGTGAAACCCTGGCCCGCGCCTTGAATGCGATCTGCCGCGAACACGGCGTGCCGCTCCTGATCAATGACGACGTGCCGCTGGCCGCGGCCGTGGGGGCCGCCGGGGTGCACCTCGGGCGCGAGGACCCGGGCATCGGCGCGGCACGCGCAACGCTTGGACCCACGGCACTGATCGGCGTGTCCTGCTACAACGAGCTGACACGCGCCCGGACAGCGCAAGACGCGGGCGCCGATTACGTGGCCTTTGGCCGGTTTTTCCCGTCACGCACCAAACCGCAGGCGGTACCGGCCGCGCCCGAACTGCTGCGCGCGGCACGTGCCGCGCTGCGAATTCCGATCGTTGCCATCGGCGGCATCACCCCGGAAAATGGCGCCTCCCTGATCGCGGCCGGGGCCGACGCGCTGGCGGTGATCGAAGGCGTGTTCAACCAGCCCGACATCCGCGCGGCCGCCGAACGCTATGCGCGGCTGTTCGAATAAGCTATGAATAAAGGCTCAGGCCACTGATGAACGCAGATAAACACAGATAGTGTTTCTTTTATTCTTACCCGCGTTAATCTGCGTTCATCCGTGGCCTGCTTTTTATAATCCATTCCCGCCGCTTTCGAAATTGGACCGACTCCCATGACCAGAACCGATCGCTTCCAGCACTCGCACGAGCAATTCGCCCGCGCCAAAAAGTCCATCGCCGGCGGTGTCAACTCCGCGGTGCGCGCCTTCAAGCAGGTCGGCGGTGACCCGGTGTTTTTTGCGCGCGGCGAAGGCGCGTACCTGTTCGATGTCGATGACAACAGATATATCGACTACGTGGCTTCCTGGGGCCCGTCGATTCTCGGCCATGCGCATCCGGCCGTGGTGAAGGCGGTGTGCGACACCGCCGCCACCGGCTTGAGCTATGGCGCGCCAACCATCATCGAAACCGAAATGGCCGAGTTGCTCAAGCAGCTGGTGCCGTCCATCGAGAAGGTGCGCATGGTGAGCTCAGGCAGCGAGGCGACCATGAGCGCGATTCGCCTGGCGCGCGGCTTCACCGGGCGCGACAAAATCATCAAGTTCGAAGGCTGCTACCACGGCAGCGGCGATTCGTTGCTGGTCAAGGCCGGTTCCAGCGCGCTCACCCTCGGTGTGCCGAGTTCGCCGGGCGTGCCGGCGGCGCTTGCGGAACTCACCCTCACCCTCGACTACAACAACATCGAGCAGTTGCACGCCACCTTCGGCAGGCTCGGCGGCGAAATCGCCGGTGTCATTGTCGAGCCGGTGGCCGGCAACATGAACTGCATCCCGCCGGTTGCGGGCTTTCTCGAAACCCTGCGCGAGCTGTGCACACGGCACGGCGCGCTGTTGATTTTCGACGAAGTCATGACCGGCTTCCGCGTTGCGCTCGGCGGCGCGCAGGCTCTCTATAAGGTGAAGCCGGATCTCACCACCCTTGGCAAGGTGGTGGGCGGCGGCCTGCCGGTCGGCGCCTTCGGCGGGCGCGCCGACATCATGGATCGCATTACGCCGGACGGCCCGGTGTTCCACGCCGGCACCCTGTCCGGCAATCCGGTCGCCATGGCCGCGGGGCTCGCGACCTTGAAGCAAGTCATGCAACCCGGCTTTTACGCCAGCCTGGAAACGAAGGCCAGGGCCTTCATGGATGGGTTAAGCGAACGCGCCAGGAGCGCCGGCATCCCGCTCACCACCGTCGTGGTCGGCGGCATGTTCGGTTTTTTCTTCACCAAGGATGCGCGCGTTACCGGTTATCGGCAGGCAACCGCTTGCGACGTCGAACGCTTCAAGAAATTCTTCCATGGCATGCTGGTCGAGGGGGTGTACCTCGCGCCATCCGCGTACGAGGCCGGTTTCGTGTCCAGTGCGCATACCGATGCCGATATCGACGCGAGCATTGCCGCCGCGGGACGCGTATTGGCAACCATCCAGTGATCCGTTTGTGTGCGACTGTCGGCTGAGTCTATGAATCTGCCAACCGCGCTGTTAGCCTAGCGGCATCGTCCCAAACGAACCAGGTGTCTTTTCCGGCAGGTTGGGATGGTCCGTACTGAATTTTTACGCTTGAGGAATAAACCACATGGGCAACCGATTCCAACGAAGTCTGTTTTTCTGCGTCCCGTTGCTCATATTGGGTTGTGGCGACTTAAATGATCCGACGATTGCGCTTCCCGGCATTTCCACCACAGCGATTACCTCCACGTCGGTTTCCCTTTCCTGGAACAAGGCCGCAGACGGTCACAGCGACACGGCTGCGCTGGTTTACCGGATTTACCAGTCTGGCCCAAATCCCGCTTACCAGAGCTTCGACACGATTGAGGAGGTGGAAGCCGGAACCTTGGTACAGACTGTAACCGATGCCGACAGCATCACGATCAGCTCCGGTATCGTCGCGGGCAACGCGTACTATTTCAACATTGTGGTCCTGGACGAGGAAGAGAATAAGGCCTTGTATGACCCCCTGGGGGAGTATTTCGTTGCCAGCCAGATTTACTATTATCCGTTCAGCGGAAACGCGAACGACGCCGCGGCCACGGCCAATGATCTCGTCGTAGCTACCGGACAGGCGCTGCCGGTCCTGACCATGGATCGCTTCGGTCATCCGGGCAGCGCGTATAACTTCAACCCCGCTACCCCGCAGTGCCTGCAATCGACCAACAATGTCGGCATTACCGGCAACGCCAGCCGATCCGTGAGTTTCTGGGTGCGGTCTTCCAACACGCCGGCCGGCACGGTGCGCGCGCCCTTTGCCTGGGGGGATGGCAGTGTGAATGGCGGCAACTATGGCGTTAATGAGAGCGGCGTGGGCAGCAACTGGCTTGCGTGGTTGGGGGGCACGGCAAACGTTTCGACCGGCACGGCGGTTACAACCGACTGGGAGCACTGGGTGATCGGTTATGACTCTGTGACAGACCAGGTACACACCTATAAGAACGGCGTGGTGGTTAACAACGGGACCGCGCCGGCGGTAGCTGCCAACACGTCAGTAAGCCTGCTATATGTCGGTTGTGGTCAGGAGGCCAGTGTTCTTAGCTATCCGTACCTGGGCAACATCGACGACGTCCGGATTTTCAATCAACTGCTGGGCAGCACGGATGTGGCCAACCTGTATGCGGTGACCAGGCCCTGAACGTACGTTAGCGTGGCAAATAAAAAACCGCAGGGCGACCCTGCGGTTTTTTTTGTGGCTGGTCAGAACATGGTCGCAAAAAAAGGCCGGGTTGCCCCGGCCTGTACTTACACACTCCCCACTTAGATCGTTATTGCGGCTGACTCAGATCAGCTCGACAGAATATGGTTGCCGCCGAAGGTCACGGTCGCGACATGCGGGCGCAGGGCCTCGTCGCTGAGCGCGATATCGACACCGATGATATTGGTCACATCGTCGTGGTCACGCACCCCCGGCAACTCCTCGCGCAGATAGCTGTAGTGGGTCTCGTTCATGAATACGAGGTTCGGGCGCATCCCGTGGGACTGTTCGTAGGTGCTCACGAGATTCACGATGTGGCTCAACATGGTCGCTCTCCTGATAAATCCGGTCTGCCCGGTGATACGTTTTGGGGGTCCGCCCCTTTGTCCCATGTATTTGCAACGCCTGTGCCAAGAGCTCCATTGTTGTCTCAAGTTATTGATATCAATAAATAAGCATCGTTTTTACCGTTTCGGCCGCAAGCCCATAAACCGCCTTGCGCGGTGACGCGCAAGGTCACTTCGCGCCCATGCGGGCGCGAATGACAAAAAATGGCAAGTTGAACAGAGGGACCGGGAAGAACCCGGGCGGCGGACAGCCGCCCGGGAAAGTTGGATAAAACGGCTACTTATGGGCTGGTTTGCATTCCCTGTCTCAATGCAGGCCGGCCATATACTCGGAAACAGCCTTGATCTCGGCCTCGGACAGGCGGAACGCGATGCGCGTCATAATTTCGCCGTCATTACTGCGGGTACCGGTCTTGAAGTCCAGAAGCTGTTTCTGGCTATAGGTGGCATGCTGCCCGGAAACCGCCGGGAAACGCGGCGGGATGCCGGTACCAGCCGGGCCATGGCAGCTCATGCACGCGGAAATGCCGTTTTTGGCATCGCCGCCACGATACAGGCGTTCGGCCTTTTTCAGGGCATCGGCGCTGGCAGTGGCCGTGCCCAAACTGCGCTTGCGGCTGGCGTAGTAGGCGCCAAGGTCATCCATGTCCTTCCGGGAAAGACCGGCCACCATGCCGGTCATCAGCGGATCCTTGCGTGCGCCGCTCTTGAAATCCGCCAACTGCTTGGCGATGTATTGCGCATCCAGGCCGGCGATTTTCGGGAAATTCGGCGCGGCGCTGTTCCCGTCCGCACCGTGGCAAGCGGCACAGGTGGCGGACTTGGTCTTTCCAGCTGCGGCGCTACCAGCCGCCGCGGCGCTGCCTGCCGCGCCCACAAACGCCATGAGCACGACCAGCGAAATCAGCTTCTTCATACTTTCCCCTCTGTAAGTGACCTGGATACGGCGAATCTAGTTGGACTCTGCACGGCACGATAGCCTGCCGCGGGGTGTTACACTGTGCCCGGATTCTGGCAGGACCGGCGTTAGCGCCGGAAAACCGGAAAACCACCAAATCAGACCCGTTTAGCGCCGCCTTATATACCAAGAGCCTGCCGTGAGGTCAATTTTACTGGTTGATGTGCTGCGCCAGGCCAGTTTTCGCCTGAGCGCCCAGAACGCCACGCACCTGCCGCCGGACCAGGGTGCGGAGGTGGCGTTTGCCGGTCGCTCCAACGCCGGCAAGTCGAGCGCCCTCAATACCATTACCGGCCGCAAGGGGCTGGCGCGTGTCAGCAAGGCGCCCGGACGCACCCGGCTGATCAATTTCTTCAGCATCGACGAACAACATTCCCTGGTCGATCTACCCGGCTATGGCTATGCGCGCGTGGCGCGTAGTGTGCGCGCCGAGTGGGACGAGATGGTCGGCAACTATCTGCACGAACGCCAGTCACTGCGCGGTGTGGTGCTGATCATGGATAGCCGGCATCCGCTTACGGATTATGACGAGGCCTTGCTCGAATTCTGCGCCGAGAATGCGCTGCCGGTACATGTGCTCTTGAGCAAGTGCGACAAGCTGAACAAAAATGACCGCATCGCCACGCTGCGCGCCGTGCGTGCGCGTCTCGCGGAGCATGGCGCCGGTGCGAGCGCCCAGTTGTTTTCGGCACTGAGTGGCGAAGGCGTGGACGAAGCCCAGGCGACTGTGGCGGGCTGGCTCGGGATCACTGCAAAAACGCTGGACAAAAAAAGCCCCGGAACCAAGGGGAGAGAGTCCGGGGCGCATAAGTAATTCCGGACTTGGCGTCCGGGATTTACCCGCTCAGGGAGGGTAAGCGGGCAGGACGTAAATAAATACGTCCTGCCACTATGACTGGGGGCGCTTCCGGAAAGTTCAACCAACCGGTAAAACTTGCCGATAAGAAGGCGTTTTCGCCGCAAGGCGGTCGGGTTAAAGCCAGGACTCCAAACGCCTTGGGTACCCGTTCGATGCGCTGATTAGTGCGCTTCGTCCCAGTTATCTCCCACACCCACGTCAACCAACAGCGGCACGGCCAGCTGCGCGACGCCGGTCATGTGTGCCCGGATCCCGGCCTTGGCTTGTTCGAGGCTGTCGGCGCGCACCTCAAATACGAGCTCGTCGTGCACCTGCATAATCATCACCATCGGTAGGCCGGATTCGCGGATCCAGCGGTCCACGGCCAGCATGGCGAGCTTGATCAGGTCGGCGGCTGTGCCCTGCATGGGCGCGTTGATCGCGGTGCGTTCCGCATATTGCCGGCGCGCCTGGTTGCTGGCATTGATCTCCGGCAGATACAGGCGCCGCCCGAACACGGTTTCGACATAGCCCTGCTCGTGCGCCTGGGCGCGGGTACGGTCCATGAACGCCTTGACCCCCGGGTAGCGCGCGAAATACAGATCAATGTATTGCTGCGCGGCGCTGCGTTCGATCTTGAGTTGCTGCGCCAGCCCAAACGCCGACATGCCATAAATCAGGCCGAAGTTGATGGCCTTGGCGGAGCGCCGCAGGTCGTCGGACACCAGTTCCGGCGCCACGCCGAACACCTCGGCGGCGGTGGCACGGTGAATGTCGCTGCCGGCGGCAAATGCCTTGAGCAGGCCATCATCCTGCGACAGGTGTGCCATGATGCGCAGCTCGATCTGCGAGTAGTCGGCCGACACCATTTTATAACCCGGCTCGGGCACAAATGCCTGGCGGATGCGCCGGCCTTCCTCGGTGCGCACCGGGATGTTCTGCAGGTTGGGATCGCTGGATGACAGCCGCCCGGTCGCGGCCACGGCCTGGTGATAGGAGGTGTGCACACGCCCGGTCCTGGGGTGAATCATCTCCGGCAGCTTGTCCGCGTAGGTGCTCTTGAGCTTGGCGATGCCGCGGTGTTCGAGCAGCACGCGCGGCAGCGGGTAATCGAGCGCCAGCTCGGTCAGCACCTCTTCCGCCGTGGACGGCTGGCCCTTCGGGGTTTTCTTCAGCACCGGCAGTTGCAGTTTGCCGAACAGGATTTCCTGGATCTGCATGGGCGAGGCGAGATTGAACGTCTGGCCGGCAAGCTCGTGCGCCTGGCGCTCCAGTTCCAGCATGCGTTTGGCGAGCTCGGTGCTCTGCCGGCGCAGCATGCCCGCATCGATCTTCACCCCGTGACGCTCGATGCGCGCCAGCACCGGCACCAGCGGCAGTTCGATTTCCTGATAGAGCTTCACCAGTGCCGGCGTCTCGTTGAGTCGCGGCCACATATGCTGGTGCAGGCGCAGGGTGATATCCGCGTCTTCGGCCGCATACTGCGCCGCCTGTTCGACCGGCACCTCGCGGAAGTTGATCTGGCCCTTGCCCTTGCCGGCCACTTCTTCGTACTTGATGGTCTTGTGGCCGAGATACTTGAGCGCGAGCGAATCCATGTCGTGGCGCGAGGCGGTCGAATCCAGAATGTAGGATTCGAGCATGGTATCGTGCGCGATGCCGTTCAGCGCGATGCCGTGATTGGCGAGCACGCCGAGGTCGTATTTCAGGTTCTGCCCGACCTTGCGCGGACGCGGGTCCTCGAGCAGCGGTTTCAGCTTGCGCAGCGTTGCTTCGCGGTTGAGCTGCGGCGGCGCGTCCGGATATTCGTGCGCGAGCGGCAGGTACGCGCCTTCGCCGGCGCGGTCGGTGAACGACACGCCGACAATTTCCGCACTCATGACATCAAGGCTGGTGGTCTCGGTATCGACCGCGTACAGCTCGGCCTTTTCCAGGCGCGCGATCCAGGCATCCAGTTCGGCCTCGGTGAAAATTGCCTGGTAGTGATTGTGGCTGACCGTGGGCTCCGCTCCGAATAACGGCTCCTGCGTCTTCTGCACACCTGCTTTCGCCGGCGTGGGGGCATTCACGCCACCGAGTTCGGCCAGCCAGGTCCGGAATTCGAGTTCATGAAAGAGCTCGCGCAGGCGCGCCGTGTCCGGTGCCTGGCGCGTCAGGTCAGCCGGGCGAAATTCGAGTGGCACATCGCACTTTATCGTAGCGAGTTGCCGCGCCAGCGGCAGCTGGTCGAGTGCGGCACGCAGATTCTCGCCGGCCTTGCCCTTGATGTCGGCGGCATGCGCGACCAGATTGTCCAGCGAACCGTATTCGGTGAGCCACTTGACCGCGGTCTTGGGGCCGACGCCGGGCACACCCGGGATATTGTCCGAGGTGTCGCCGATGAGCGCGAGGTACTCGACGATGCGCTCCGGCGGCACGCCGAAGCGTTCCTGCACGCCGGCGCGGTCGTAGCGCGCGTCCTTCATGGTGTCGACCAGCTCGACGTGCCCGTCGACCAGCTGCGCCATGTCCTTGTCGCCGGTGGAAATCAACGCGTCGCGGCCTTCGGCCGCGGCCTGGCGCGCCAGCGTGCCGATCACGTCGTCCGCCTCGACGCCCTCGATCATCAACAGCGGCAGGCCCATGGCGCGCACGATGGCATGGATCTGTTCGATCTGGCCGCGCAGATCGTCCGGCATCGAAGGTCGGTTGGCCTTGTACTCGGGATAGATGTCGTCGCGGAAGGTCTTGCCCGGGGCGTCGAACACCACGGCAACCTGTTCCGGGTCGTAGTCCTTAAGAAGACGGCGCAGCATGTTGGTGACGCCGTACACCGCGCCGGTTGGCTGGTTGCGCGAGTTGCTCAGGTTCGGCATGGCGTGGAAGGCCCGGTAGAGATAGGATGAGCCGTCCACGAGTACCAGGGGTTTTTTGTCGGTCATATGGTCATTTTGTGCAGGCCTGCCTACCTTAGACGGTGTGATTGCGCCTTGTGTGTGCTAAATAGGGTGTATGGAAGATAAAACACCCGTCGCCCGGAAACCCATCGAATCCTTCACCACTTCCTCGAAAGTCCTGTCACGCGAGTCGTGGAAGATCTTTCAGATCATGGCGGAGTTCGTGGAAGGATTCGAGCGCCTTGAGCAGATCCACCCGTCGGTGAGCATTTTCGGTTCGGCGCGCACGCCGGCCGGACACCCGTACTATGTCATGGCCGAGCGGATTGCGCGCCTGCTCTCGGATGCCGGTTTTTCGGTGGTGAGCGGCGGCGGACCGGGCATCATGGAAGCTGTGAACAAGGGCGCGCACGCCGGCAAGAGCCCGAGCGTCGGCCTCAATATCGTGCTGCCGCACGAACAAACCAGCAACGCCTACCAGGACATCGGCCTCACCTTCCGCCACTTCTTCGCACGCAAGGTGATGTTCGTCAAGTATGCCTCGGCGTACGTGGTGTTGCCGGGCGGTTTCGGCACGCTCGACGAACTCATGGAGATCATGACCCTGATACAGACCGGCAAGAGCCGGCGCATCCCAGTCATTCTCGTGTACGCGCCGTTCTGGAAGGGATTGCTCTCCTGGTTCCGCGACACCCTGGTACCGGAGGGCACGATCAGCGCCGCGGACCTCGACCTCATCACCGTATTGGACGATGCACAGGATGTCCTGCAGGCCATCTTCCAGTACTATGAGCATCGCGGTTTCGAACCCTCCGTCGAAGAAGAGCAGACCCAGCTCAACCTCTAGGCCACTCCTAATTATGCGTCTCCTTCTCCTTATGCGTCTCCTTCTTCCTGCCGCACTTCTGGCGCTTTCCCTGCACGCGGCCCAGGCTGCCGACAAGCAAAAACCCGGCACGCTGCCGGAACCACCGGCGCCGGCGAAGAACTACAAGTCCCCGCCGCCACCACCTGCGGACACCAACGATGCCGGTGCGCTTCCCGAGCCGGAAGTCACCATCACCACCAAGGGTGCGGATCGCCATGAGGAATACCGTATCGCCGGCCGCCTCTATATGATCAAGGTCATTCCGAAAAAAGGCCGGCCATATTATCTCGTCGACAAGGAAGGCCGGGGCGAGTTCGTGAAGGACGATCTTCAGTCCGGCGTCAGCCCGCCGATGTGGGTCATCAAGCGTTTCTGAGGAAATGGGTATGGTGCGCGCCAATCTGGTTCCGGCGAAAAATGGCTGGGGGTGGATCAAACAAGGCATGCTGCTGTTCGGCAAGGAACCGATGCTGTGGCTGGCCATGGCCTTTGTGTATCTATCGATGGCGATTCTGCTCAGCCTGATTCCATTCATCGGCTGGCTGATTCTGGTGCTGATCACACCGTTGTGCATGCTCGGCGCGCTGCCCTTGGCACAGGCGCGCGACGGCCTGGGACTACCGGCCGATACCGTGCCGCCGCTGGACACGCCCGCGTCTCGTTCCTGGCTACACTACCCGCGCGACCTGCTCACGCGCGCCGCGCGCCGGCTGTTTAGCGGCTTCCGGCAGGAAGACAGCCTGTTGCCGATCATGGTAATCAGCACCCTGCTGCTCGGCGGCGTGGTGGTCATAAAGATCCTTGCGCAGTTGCTCAAGGTCGGCGGCGCCACCCTGCCGGCGATCCTCGCGGGCAGCGTCGGGCCGTCGGTGTGGATTACCGCCCTGATCGGGCTGGTGGTGGTGCTCAGCCTGGAGGCGCTGCTGCTCATGGCATTCCTCTATACCGTGCCACTCATCCTGTTCCGGCGCGAGCACCCCCTGCCGTCGATTGAACTGAGCTTCGGCGGCACCCTGAACAGCCTTGGTGCATTTGCCATTTTCATCGGTGTCTTTGCCGTTGCCGGCGAGACGGTGCGCGTGCTGTTCCTGCGGCTCGGCTTTCCATACGACTACCTCGCCGTCTTTTTCGCCGGTCTGCTGCTGCTGCCGGTGTTCATCGCCGGTCTTTACGCAAGTTATCGGGACCTGTTCACCCGGCCTCCCGAGATCACGCACGACTGAGGCCCGGCGTTGTTGCCGCCAGGCTGCATGATGTCGGACCTTAACCATTGAGTTTAATGCTCACCTACGGCGACGCCCTGGCGCGTTACGGCTTCGGCGCCGGCCACCCATTAGTGAATAAGGCCTCATTCACTACCGGCTCGGTGCATTCTGGAATGAATGCACGGCGCGCGGCCTGGACCGGCGCGCGCAGGTTGTGGCGCCGGTGCAGGCCGGCGAACCGGACATCCTGCGTTTTACACACGCGCGCCTACGTTGCACGCGTCAAGATGCAATCCGTGGACGGTGAAGGCTTTCTCGACTACGGCGAAACCGCAGACACGACATCCCTGTCGCGCGGCCCTCGGACACGTGTCCCTGGCGTCCCGTCTATTACGTCTCCCATCGGCGATACACCGGCGTTCCCCGGCATGTACGAGGCCGCGGCCGCGGTGGTCGGCTCGACACTCGACGCCGTGGCCCATTCGGTTTCGGGCGCCGCGCCGCGCGCGTTCACGCCGATCGCCGGCCTGCATCATGCGCGCCGCGAGATGGCCGCCGGCTTCTGCGTGTTCATCGTTGCCACGGGTGGCGGTGGCTACAACCGCGCCAATCTCGCCGCGGCGTGGTGCGCGGTGATCGAGGCGTTATTGGAATAAAATGTCGATCGCCTGGTTTCTCCGACAATAGCCTTTATGCCCATCGACAACCGAGAATCACGTCAATAATGCTTGGCACCATCCCCCTCTCCCCCAGCCCCTCTCCCACAAGTGGGAGAGGGGAGCGTTCCGCCTCTCCCCTTGAGGGAGAGGCCGCGCGCAGCGCGCGAGAGGGGGCGGGCGATCGAGGCGATCGCTGTCAGGCAACTACATAAACACCAATATGATGACAGCACTGCTCGCCCTGTCCCGCGCCATCGACGCCGTGAACGAACGCGTCGGCCGTCTTGTCTTGTGGCTGGTGCTCGCCGCCACGCTGGTCTCGGCGGCCAACGCCGGGATGCGTTATGCCTTCAGCATGGCGTCCAATGCCTGGCTGGAACTTCAGTGGTATCTGTTCGCGGCCATTTTTCTGCTCGCCGCCGGCTACACGCTCAAGCACAACGGTCATGTGCGCATCGACATCCTCTACGGCCGGCTGTCGGAACGCGCGCGCGCGTGGATCGATCTTCTCGGCACGCTGGTCTTCCTGCTGCCGTTCAGCCTGCTGCTGGTGTGGTTCTCCTGGCCCGGCTTTGCCGATGCCTGGCAGCATGGCGAGATGTCGCCGGATGCCGGCGGTTTGTTGCGCTGGCCGGTACGTCTTCTGATACCGCTCGGTTTCGCGCTACTGGCCCTGCAAGGCGTCTCCGAAATTATCAAGCGCATCGCATTCCTGCGCGGCCGGATCACGCTCACCCTCGAGCAGCCGGCAGAAAAGGTATGAGCCTTCATTCCGGAACGACAGGAGGCCGGGGATGAGCTTCGAGCTCATGGCGCCGCTCATGTTCGTGGCGCTGGTCGTGCTGCTGTTGCTCGGCTATCCGGTGGCGTTCGCGCTGGCCGCCAACGGGTTGCTGTTCGCCATCATCGGCATCCAG
>Ga0105101_10000791_pt1 | contig 13398 bp, 16 predicted proteins | sample PPLLak21cMay2015_2_FD_87037 | JGI IMG/M metagenome (GOLD analysis project Ga0105101, IMG submission 87037) | Freshwater sediment microbial communities from Prairie Pothole Lake near Jamestown, North Dakota, USA - PPLs Lake P8 Core (1) Depth... | ecosystem: Environmental > Aquatic > Freshwater >... | reverse complement strand
TAGGGTCCGACCGCCACGCGTACCAAGCGCAAGGACGGATGACCCACGGCTGCGGTCATGCGCCGCACCTGGCGGTTACGGCCCTCGGTGAGGATGACCTCGATCCAGGTGGTCGGGATGTTCTTGCGGAAACGTATTGGCGGGTCGCGTGGCCATAGTGCTGGATCCGGAATGTGACGGACTTCGGCCGGGCGCGTGCGTCCATCATTGAGTTGCACGCCGCGGCGCAATATATCCAGTGACTCGGTGCCTGGGACACCTTCGACTTGCACCCAGTAAGTTTTTGGCAGTTTGTGTTTCGGTTCGGCAATACGGGTCTGCAGGTTTCCATCGTCAGTGAGCAACAGCAGTCCTTCGCTGTCGTAGTCGAGCCGCCCGGCCACGCGCACCTTCGGTTCCGTAATGTATTCGGCGAGTGTGTGTCGGCCTTCCTTGTCGGTGAATTGGCTCAGGACATTGAATGGTTTGTTGATCAGGATGAGCATTACAGCAGATCGGTGTCGTCGTGTGCATAGGCTGGCGCGCAGCAGCACAGTATGTGCAGTGGCTCGGTGCCGGTATTTGCGATGCAGTGTGGCGTGCCGGGCAGTATGCAAATGGTGTCGCCGGGACCGACATCAAAATCTTCCTCGCCCAGGGTCATGTGTCCTCGGCCGGCGGTGATGTGATAAAGCTCCTCGCTCTGGCGATGCCGGTGCAGATGGGTGGAAGCACCGGGCGCCACGATGGCTTCGGCGAGACTCTGGGCGTGGTTGCCATGAGTGGAAGGGTGTATCAGTTCGCGGATCTCGGAACCGTCTTTGGTAACGAAGGCCGGAATAGCTGCGTATCGGGTTTTCATGCCATGAGATTATCAGGACTCTCGTCGCAGTGTTAGAATCCGCGACTGTTTACCTTTTGCACTGGAGCTGTCCATGGTCTTTCAAAAAATTATCGTCCCCGCAGGTGAAAGAATAACCGTCAACCGCGACAACTCCCTCAACGTCCCGAACCAGCCGGTCATACCTTATATCGAGGGCGATGGCACGGGCGCGGACATCACACCGGTGATGAAGCGAGTCGTGGACGCCGCCGTGGCGAAGGCCTACGCCGGCCAGCGCCGGATCTCCTGGATGGAGGTGTATGCCGGCGAGAAGGCGGTCAAGGTGTACGGTGGCAATACATGGCTGCCGGACGAGACCCTGGCAGTGTTGCGTGACTATGTCGTATCCATCAAAGGCCCGTTGACCACGCCGGTCGGCGGCGGTATGCGCTCGCTCAATGTGTCATTGCGTCAGGATCTCGACCTGTACGTGTGCCTGCGGCCAGTGCGCTGGTTCACGGGCGTGCCGAGTCCGGTGAAAGAGCCGGCCAAGACCGACATGGTTATCTTCCGCGAGAATTCCGAAGACATCTACGCCGGTATCGAGTGGGCCGCCGGCACGCCCGAGGCGCAAAAGGTTATTGCCTTCCTGGTGAAGGAAATGGGCGTGCGGAAAATCCGTTTCCCCGATTCATCCGCGATCGGCATCAAACCGGTGTCGCGCGAAGGCACCGAGCGCCTGGTGCGCAAGGCCATCCAGTACGCGATCGACAACAACCGCAGCTCGGTGACCCTGGTGCACAAGGGCAATATCATGAAGTTCACCGAGGGCGGATTCAAAACTTGGGGTTATGATCTGGCGAAGCGCGAGTTCGGCGCGACACTCATCGACCACGGCCCGTGGATGCGCCTGATGCACCCAAGGACCGGCAAGGAGATCGTGGTCAAGGACGTGATTGCGGATGCCTTCCTGCAACAGATCCTGTTGCGCCCGGAAGATTACAGCGTGATCGCCACGCTAAACCTGAACGGCGATTATATTTCGGATGCGCTGGCAGCGCAGGTCGGCGGTATCGGTATCGCGCCGGGCGCAAACCTCTCGGACACAGTGGCGATGTTCGAGGCGACGCACGGCACCGCACCCAAGTATGCCGGCAAGAACCAGGTCAATCCCGGCTCGATCATTCTTTCGGCTGAAATGCTGTTGCGCCACATCGGCTGGCATGAGGCCGCCGATCTCATCATCAAGGGCATGAATGGGGCGATCCGGGCGAAGACCGTCACCTATGACTTTGCGCGCCTCATGCAGGGCGCGAAGCAGGTCAGCTGCTCGGCGTTTGGCGAGGCCATGATCAAGCACATGGCCGGCGCTTCTGCAAAGAAGGTGAAGAAACCGGTTAAGGTTAAGAAGAATTCTGCAACGAAAGCAAAGAAGCCCGCACGCCGGCCAACGGCTGCGAAGAAGAAAGCGCGACGGCGCTGAGTGGCGGGTACCTGACCTTGATCAAATAGTCGCTCCGCGCGTCCTGTGGATGTGCGAATGCCGCGTGAGGCCATAGGATGGTCGTAGTGGCCGCTCACGCGACCCACAGGGACGCGGGAAGTGTCGCGGCAGGCACGACTCCAGGGATGGAGGAGGTAGAGCCGCGTTGGGAACAGCGGCCAAGGAAGCCGAGAGCGACCGGCATACGCTCCGTCCCAGGAAACAAAAAGGCCCCGGCCGACGGCCGGGGCCCAAGGCGCCGTTTCCGGCGCGTACCCCATCAACCAGGAGGACTGCCCACGGAATGGTTGTCCGGACCATCTGTGGTGCTCACCCCTGCTGCTTCCAGCAGGGAGATGAGTTCTGCGGCGATTTCGCCCAATTCGGTGCGTTGGCAGTAGAGCTCTTCAAGCAGACGCTGTGCCTGATTGAGGTCGGTGTTATCTGATTTTCCACCGCCCGTATCAGTGGCCATGTCGTCTCGCTGTCGTCGTTGAGCGCGTTCCGGGAGCGCTGAGCTTCCATCGTTTCGGTATTATTTCAAGCGTAGCAGAGATTTTTTCTTCTGCTGGCGAAGGCGCAAAAAAAGAAACCCGGCCGGGCCGGGTTTCAGAAACTGGGAAATTCAGAATTTGAGTGTGTCACAGCAGAGTGCGGATTCGTGCGGCCTGCGGGCCCTTCGGGCCATCCTGGATTTCGAACTCCACGTTTTGACCTTCCTTGAGACTTTTGTAGCCTTCCATCTCGATGGCGGAAAAGTGTGCGAACACGTCATCGCCACCGCTGCTGGGGGAGATGAAGCCGTAACCTTTTCCGGCGTTGAACCACTTCACGGTACCTGTTGCCATGCTGACGTCCCCCTCTTGTACAGCGGAACCGGACAGCATTCCGCGGTTTCCTTGAGAATTGGGGCTAAACGGCCCCGGTGACTGCTTTTTATCCTCCGCATTTTTCCGGGCGTGTCAAGGAAGTGCCGGAGGTGCCAAGGGGGAACGGAGAGCTGGTAATTGTGTCAAAATTCATGCCATGGGTTCCCTTACTGTACCGCCGCTTGAATTTTTGCCCGTGCGCCGCAAAATGTAGCGATAGGCAAAGATTCGGCTAATCTTTAAATTGATTCTGGGCTATGAGCGATAAACTTGCACAGCAAAATGACGGTCTGGTGGTTCAGGAAGCCAGGCCGCAGATCAAGAAGCCGCAACTTTATAAAGTAATACTGTTGAATGACGATTATACGCCGATGGAGTTCGTGGTAAGAGTGCTGGAGCGGTTCTTCCATAAGAACCGCGAGGAAGCGACACACATTATGTTGCATGTGCACCAGAAAGGCCTGGGTATCTGCGGCGTGTTTACGCGCGAAGTGGCGGAAACCAAGGTGCGGCAGGTCATGCTGTATGCCGCCGAGAATCAGCACCCGCTGCAATGCACGATGGAGCCTGAGTAGGCGGCACGCTGTTTGCATGGATTTTTAATGTCAGAGCTGACCGGGCTGAGTCCGGGGAGGTTGCAACAATGTTGTCCCAGGAACTGGAGTTCTCACTCAACGCCGCGTTTCAGTCCGCACGCGAGAAGCGGCATGAGTACATCACCGTCGAGCACCTGCTGTCGGCCTTGCTGGATAATCCCAGCGCCGCGCGCGTGCTGCGCGCCTGCGGCGGCAATCTCGACGAGCTGCGCCGCAGTCTGATTGCCTTCCTGCGCGACAATGTTCCGGTGCTCCCGCAGGAAAGCGAAACCGATACCCAGCCGACCCTCGGCTTCCAGCGCGTGATCCAGCGCGCCGTGTTACACGTGCAGGGTGTCGGCAAGAAGGAAGTAAACGGTGCAAACGTACTGATTGCGATTTTCGGCGAGAAGGACTCGCACGCCGTGTATTTCCTGCACAAGCAGAACATCAGCCGCTTCGACGTGGTGAACTACATCTCGCACGGCATCTCCAAGGTCCCGGGCGAAAGTCAGCCGGAACTGCCGCCGCCGGAGGAGGGCGACGAGGCCGCGACCACCGAAAAGAGTCCGCTCGACATCTTCACCGTCAACCTCAACGAGCGCGCCCGTCATGGCAAGATCGATCCACTCATCGGGCGCGAACACGAAGTTGAGCGCACCATCCAGATTCTGTGCCGCCGGCGCAAGAACAATCCGCTGTATGTGGGCGAGGCCGGCGTGGGCAAGACTGCGATTGCCGAAGGTCTGGCGAAAAAGATCGTCGAAGGCCATGTGCCGGATATTCTCAAGAAGAGCACCATCTATTCGCTCGACATGGGCGCACTGCTGGCCGGCACCAAGTATCGCGGCGATTTCGAGAAGCGCCTTAAGGCGGTATTGAATCAGGTGCGCAAGCACGAGCACGCGGTTCTGTTCATCGATGAGATTCACACCATCATCGGCGCGGGCGCGGCATCCGGTGGTGCCATGGATGCTTCCAACCTGTTGAAGCCGGCGCTCGCCTCGGGCGATCTCAAGTGCATCGGCTCGACGACTTACCAGGAGTATCGCGGCATTTTCGAGAAAGATCGGGCGTTGTCACGTCGCTTCCAGAAGATCGACGTGGTCGAGCCATCGGTCGAGGAGACCGTGCAGATTCTGCAAGGACTCAAGAGCCGTTTCGAGCAGCACCACGGCGTCAAGTACACCAGCCACGCGCTGCGCGCGGCGGCCGAACTCTCGGCGCGCTACATAAACGACCGGCACCTGCCGGACAAGGCCATCGACGTGATCGATGAGGCCGGCGCCAGTCTGCACCTGCTGCCGCCGAGCAAGCGCAAGAAGACCATCAGCGTCACCGATATCGAGAACATCGTTTCCAAGATCGCGCGTATTCCGCCCAAGAGCGTGTCGAGCACCGACAAGGAAGCGCTGCGTACTCTCGAGCGCGATCTCAAGATGGTGGTGTTCGGACAGGACGAAGCTATCGAGGCGCTCGCCACCTCCATCAAGATGGCGCGCTCCGGCTTGGCGCATCCGGAAAAACCGATCGGGTCCTATCTGTTCTCCGGCCCCACCGGCGTCGGCAAGACCGAGGTGACCCGGCAATTGGCCAAGATTCTGGGCCTGGAGCTGATTCGTTTCGACATGTCCGAGTATATGGAGCGGCACACGGTGTCGCGCCTGATCGGAGCGCCGCCCGGTTATGTCGGTTTCGACCAGGGCGGTTTGTTGACCGACTCCATCACCAAGCATCCGCACGCGGTGCTGCTGCTGGACGAGATCGAGAAGGCGCACCCGGACGTGTACAACCTGCTGTTGCAGGTCATGGACCACGGCACGCTTACCGACAACAACGGACGCAAGGCCGATTTCCGCAACGTGATCATTGTCATGACCACGAACGCCGGCGCCGACCAGATGGGGCGCGCGTCCATCGGCTTTACCAAACAGGACCACACCGCGGACGGGACGGAGGTGATCAAACGTGCCTTCAGCCCGGAGTTTCGCAACCGCCTGGATGCGATCATCCCGTTCAAGCCGCTATCGCCCGACACCATCGGCCATGTGGTCAGCAAGTTCGTGCTGGAACTCGAGGCACAGCTCGAGGAGAAACATGTCGAGATCAACGTGGACGAGCGCGCCCGTGCCTGGCTTGCCAAAAACGGCTACGACCCGACCATGGGTGCGCGCCCGATGGCACGCCTGATCCGCGAGAAGATCAAGAAGGCGCTGGCCGACGAGATTCTGTTCGGACGGTTGGCGCACGGTGGGTCGGTGGACGTGACCGAGGAGGGCGGTGAGCTTGCTTTCACCTTCGAGGCGCGGGAAACCGCTGGTGTCGAGCACTGATCCGGTCTCCCGGCGGCGCGGGTAGCGGGCGATGCAGCTCGTTATCCGCGGTGCCACGGCATTTTCCATTGAGGCCAGGCAACCGCTTTATCTGCGTGTGCCGGTGCGTGACGAAAACGGCCGGTTGCTGAGCGACTTCATGGTCATCCTCCCCGGACTGCGCGACCGGCCGGGACACGAGTTTGCCAGCACACTGGCGCGCCTGCAGGCGGTGCTGGCGGGTTTTTCCGAGGTCGTGTTTGTCGACCTTAACGTGCCGTTGAATCTCTTGTGGGTATCGGTACGACCGCGACCAGGGGTGATACTGGAGCTGTTCGGTGCTGTGAAGTCGCGCTTGCCCGAGGCGAAGCTGGTGGGCCACCGTTACGAATAAGTCAGCAGAAGTCCTGCATTGAAGAATACAAGCCAAACCCTGCTATATCCGGATATACACCCAGCCCTGACGCAGGCGTGACAGTATCTGGTTCAGCGCCGAGGGCGTGACGCTTGCCTGCGGCAAGAGTCTCATTTTGATTCCCTGTTCGCGGTTCACCCGCGCGATTGTCGTTCCACAGGCAAGGAAAGCGATATTCGGGTAGTCGGCGTGCAGGCGCGCGATTTGTTCTCGCACCGGCGAGGTATCGATGCGCAGTGTATCCAGCCCTTCGGCATTGGCGACAATCTCGACACGCAGCGGTTTCCCGGTGCTGTGATGGCGACGCAGCAGTTGCTCCACATGTTCGAGCGTCGAGCGTACGGTTTGCGGGTCGGCACTGGTGACATGAAAGATGGCGCGTTGCTCACCGGCTGGTGCGGCCACCTCGAGATGCGCCGGCTGAATCACCTGCGCATGCGACGGCAGTGTGGCCAGCAGGTTGTAATCGGAGATTGCCGGTCGTTGCCAGCGTTCGATCCCGATGCCCAAACCCACCAGCAATGTGGCGGCCAGTCCGTAACCGATCAGATGCCGGTAAGAGATCCGACGGCCTGGGGGCGATGCGGTTTCCACGATCGGTGTGTATGCGGCACGCACCAGTGCGCGGACCTGCTCGAGTTCATTCAGGTGACGCTGCAGACGGCTATCGGTGGCTACGTGGGACTCCAGGCGCGTGATCTTCTCGGTATCCAGCTCACCGTCGAGGTAGGCGTTCAGCGTCTCCGAAACGCTTTGAAACTCGTCTTTCATGCGCGAGCAATCCTTATGGGCACTACATTTCCAGGTCTTTCGGTCAATAACATCAATTGATCCCGGAGTGCCTCGCGTGCCCGGCTGATTCGGCTGGTCACGGTTCCGGTCGGTATCTCGAGGATCATGGCCACTTCAGCATAGGAGAAACCGGCCAGATCCACCAGCGTGAGCACTTCGCGCTGGCCCACGGGCAGGCCGGCGATCGCCGCACGCACCCGGTAAACGATATCCATACGCTCCTGCGGTTGTTCCGCGGAGAGCTCCGTTGTATTGGAGAATGAATCAATATCCTCGCTCGGACGCTCTCGGCGGCAATGGTCGACCCAGCAGTGATGAAGGATGTGGAACAGCCAGGCGTCGAAGGCCTGCGGCTCGCGCAATTGCCCGAAGTGGCGCAGGGCTTTGGCAAAGGCTTCCTGCACCAGATCGTCGGCGAGTGAACGGCTGCGGCACCAGGAATTGGCGATTCGGTGCAGCCGGCCGCGCCGTTCTTCCAGGTGCTTTCCCAGCTCCCGCCTTTTACAGAGTCGTTCGATCGGATTCATGACGTTTCCTGTGGTGTACGGTGAACCGTATGCTCGGTTCTCTGTTCTTGTGTGGCGCATCCTTGGGCTGGAGATGCACCTTCCGTCCACAAACGCCACCACCCGGTTCAGGCGCATGGATTTTTTTGAGGTGCTGGTGCGTCATCACTATAACGCGGCGCGACTGGTTTGTGCCACGGGTGTCTGGCTGGCGGCTGGGGAGGGTGGTTTTCGCGCTCCGTCGGCCACTGGACCAGTTATAAATCAAACGACTAGGGGAGGATTATATTTATGATCAAATGGTTGGGAGCATTATTGGTGGCGGCGACATTGAGCCTGGGTGTGGCAATGCCTACGTTCGCGGTGGAAAAGGAAAAGAAAATCGTTCTGCAGATCAGTGACGGAGGAGAGGAGAAGCAGACGCTGGTGCTGAACGTGGCCAACAATCTACAGAAGCACTACGGCCTGGACAACGTCAAGCTCGAAATCGTGGCCTTTGGTCCGGGTCTGCGACTGCTGTTCAAGGACAACGTGAACAAGGGGCGCATTGACTCACTGGTCAAGAGTGGTGTCCAGTTCTCGGCCTGTCAGAACACCGTGGACGGGATGGCCAAGACGCTCGGCTACAAGCCGGCGCTGAACAGCCAGGCAGTCCCGGTGCAGGCCGGCATTTCGCGCATTATTGATTTGACCGAACAGGGCTACACTCTGGTCCGTCCGTGACCGGGCGACGCCGCCTTTACAAATAATTACTCATACTGAGGAGGAGAGTACTCATGAAGGCTTTGAAACAAACCGCCTTGACGCTGGCCTGCGTGGCCGCGCTTGGCACCACGGTCCAGCAGGCCGATGCGGCCAACTGGCTGATGCTGCAGGGAACCGAGCCGGTCGGCACTGCCGAGCGCGCGTACGTCTGGGGCTTCCTCCAGCCGACGTACACACAGACCGATGGCACTCCGCTTCCGGCGGGTACGCCGTTTGCCGGCAGGGACGCAGTATTCAATACGATCGTCCCCGATCAGAAGAGCGACTCTCAGTTCCAAATACTACGCGCCCAAGTCGGTGTACGTGGTCAGAATCTTCCGCTCGATTCGAATATCAACTACTTTTTCCTTGCGGAATTCGGCAATAACGGCGTTACCACCAACGGCGGTGGCGCCGCGCGTGTAGTCGATGCCAGCATCACCTTGAACCATATTCCGGGCGCGCGTGTCCGCGCAGGTCTGTTCAAGACACCCACCGCGGAAGAAGGCCTGCAGGCGATCCATGTTTTTGACTACATCAACTTTACCAACGTCACCGATCAAATGTTGCTCGAGCGGTTTTTCGACCGCGATGGCGTGCCGGCTTGTACCACAGCGACCAGTGGAACAGCCGAGACTTGCGCCAATCGTCCGAATGGGCCAGTCGGGGCGTTCCGCGATATCGGTGTTCAGGTGTTCAACGCGTTTACTTTCGGTAGTTTCGAACTCAGTTATGCCGCCATGCTGGGCAATGGGAACGGTATTAACCGCGGTGACAATAACGGCAGCATGGACAAGTATTACTACCTGTCAGGCGAGTATGTCTTTGGCGGCAACGGAGCGCGCCGCGAAGGCCTCAAGTTTTTTGCCTGGCAACAGGACGGCAAGCGCACACTGATCACCGGCGGTACCGGGACTCAGAGTAGCGTCGGCGGAACTGCCGGGACGGAGGCTGATTACGATCGCACGCGCTCGGGTCTCGGTTTGACGTTCCGTAAATCGAAATTCCGCGCGGCCGCAGAGTATATTAAGGCCGACGGCATGATTTTCGACGGTACGGATGGCGGAGCAGTGGCTGGTGTGAGTAATATTGCCGGGACGACGTTTGCGACCTTCAACATCGTGCCGGTTGACAAGGCCGATGGCTATTACGCGGATTTCGGCTATCTGGTGCTGCCGAAGTTGGAGCTGGATTTACGCTACGACAGCTTGAACCGCCGTACGGACGTGGCCGCGAATGAGCGTCAATTTACGACCACGACCGTGGGTGTCCAGTATTTCTTCAATCCGAAAACTCGTGCAACGCTCAACTATGAGTTGCGCAATGCCGAAGCGCCGAACCTGCCGGCCACCAATCCTGCCAATCTTGTGTTGGATGCCACCGACAACCGTATCTCGCTGCAGCTCACGGCGATCTTCTAAATTCACGCGCTAGCGAAGCCTCGAGTGGCCCCGGGATTTCCCGGGGCCCTTTTTTTGTTGTGCTGTGGCTGTGGCTTGGCCTGTACGGATAGAGGGTCTGTGAAAGAATCTTGTAGTGAGAGTGGGTGGTGTGCCGTCACTGGAGAAGCCAAGGAAACCTTGTGTGCGAGCACGTAACTATCAGGGACGAATACAGCCAATTTCGTGCTTATCCTGGCGTTCCCCGGAAGGTAGACCAAGGCACGATTCAACAAGGACTTGACGCGCCTTCAGACGGTTCTGGCGCGGTTCCAGGAGGTTATGTTTATCGACATCAATTCTATGGGTGTCCGACCGGGTGCGGCCCAGTGTGACGCTGGAGCGTTTTTGAGCAATGAAGTCGCTGCTACCCGTGGCCAAGCAGGTTGGGCAGGAGCGATGACATCAGATGTTAACTTCCGAAGCTCACACACCAGAGAGGGGTATAAGTGGAATGGCACTTAACTTAAGGCGAGAAATACCCCGAAACCCGCTTCCGTTCGTGCTGAGTCCTTCGACTTTGCTCAGGACAGGCCTGTCGAAGTATGAACGGACCCGATAGATTCTGCCGGGCCTTCGCGTGCACTCGACTGCCCGCAGGCGCGAGCGCTCAGTGCGAATGGCGCTTACCTTAAGTTAAGTGCCATTCGGGTATGAGTGTGAATCTTTAGGTTCTATCGCGCGCGGAAGGTGATGCGACCCTTGGTAAGATCGTAGGGGGTAAGTTGGATCGTGACCTTGTCGCCGGTGAGGATGCGGATGTAGTTCTTGCGCATTTTGCCGGAGATGTGGGCGGTGACGATATGCCCGTTGTCGAGCTTCACCCGGAACAGGGTGTTGGGCAGGGTGTCGACAATCGTCCCTTCCATTTCAATGCCTTCTTCTTTTGCCACGCAAAACCTCGGATGTTGCAAAGACCTGCCGGAACAGATTTCCCGGCACCGGCTTTCTGGCGGCGTATGATGCCCCAGCTGTCCGCGCGGGTAAAGCCTTGGATGGAAATGAATTGATCACGTCCCTGGGGAGGTTACAGGGCCATGTGCGCCGACTACCGTCGTGGAAGCCTGGAGGAAGGTGCGACAACTAGAGAATGGCGCAGGTAACAGCGCGTGTCGCGGCCTGTACTGCGCGATGTCAGATCAGGGCGATCAGCCGGATGAGGTTTTCCTTTGCGCCTGCGCCATCCAGCCGACATGCGGGTGCACGCTGTCCTCGCTCAGGATGATTTCCATCATGAGAAAGCGCGAAATACTGTCGTAACCCTGCATTTCCGGAACATTTTCCTGCAGGCGCTGGTAGTGCTGTTTATTCATGACCAGGACATTCGGACGATAGCCGTGTTCCTGGCGAAAGGCCCGGACGAGCCGGTAGAGGAAACTGAGCATGGTGAAATCCTCCGGTAGAACCTTGAAGACTCAGACTAGGCGATATGTGGATGGTTCGCCTTGATCCAGAGCAAGCAAGAACAATGCCGGAATCAGTGTGCCCAGGCCTTGTGACGAGAGAATGACAACCGGGTCTAACGGGAAGGTGTCAGCGGTAACCAGTGCCCATCCTGAAGCACCTCTACCGGACGGTAGTTGGTTTTATAGGACATTTTAGGAGATTCGGCGATCCAGTAACCGAGATACAGGTAATTCTGCCCGCGCCGCGCGGTTTCGGCGATTTCCCACAGCACGGCATAGACGCCCAGGCCACGCTGTGGGAGGTCTGGATCGTAGAAGGTATAGACCGCCGACAATCCGTCCGGGAGCAGGTCCGCCACGGCTACGCCCAGCAGGCGGCCTTCCAGGCGCAACTCGAAGAAAGCGGTATCCACCTGGCAACTGGCCAGAAATCCGAGGTATTTCTGCGGGTCGGCATCGTTCATGCCGGAGTCCGGGTGCCGCCCGGCCTGGTAGCGGCGGTACAGCTCGAAGTGCTCGGCCTCGAAGCACGCCGGTTTTTCCACGAGCTCGATGTTGCGGTTGCGGACCCACACCCGCCGCTGGCTGCGTGTTGGCGAAAACTCGCGCACCGGCACACGCACCGCCACGCACGCGCGGCATCCCTGACAATGCGGGCGATAGACGAGATCTCCGCTGCGCCGGAATCCCTGGCGTACAAATGCCCCGTACTCACCCTGGCTCAGGACGCGTTGCGGATCGACGAACAGGATCGTGCTCATGCGCCCGTCGAGGTAACTGCACGGGTGCGGCATGGAAAGATACAGGTCCGGTCTGTTCTGGCGGATGGTCATGGCTGACGTCCTCCGTCGGTCATGTGTAGGGTCGCAATCTCGCTCTGCCAGCGTCCCGGTTGCCCGGAACGTTTCAATGCAAGCCCGAGTTCGGTCAAAAACGCGTCACGCGGTATTTCTTCCGCCCCCAGGCTGGTCAGGTGCGCCGAGGGAATCTGGCAATCGATCAGCACGAATCCCCACGCGCGTAGCTTGCTCACCAGTACCACCAGCGCGACCTTCGAGGCATCGGTTTCGCGCGCGAACATCGACTCGCCAAAGAATACGCCACCGAGTGCCACGCCGTACAGGCCTCCCACCAGCCGGTTTTCATGCCAGGTTTCGATGGAATGCGCGTAACCCATTGCATGCAGCCGCGTGTAGGCTTCGACCATGGCGTCGGTAATCCAGGTGCCGCCGCCAGGAAATTGTTCACGCGGTGCCGCACAGGCCAGCATCACGTCCCGGAAGCAGCTGTCGAAGGTCACGCGCAGCTGGCCGCGTTTCAGGGTTTTGCGCAGGCTGCGCGAGATTTTCAGTTTTTCTGGGTAGAGCACCGCGCGCGGATCCGGCGACCACCACAGGATCGGCTGCCCCGGGTTGTACCAGGGAAAAATGCCGTGCTGGTAGGCGGCCAGCAGACGCTCACTGGAGAGGTCGCCACCGACCGCGAGCAACCCTTCCGGTGTCGCGGAATCCACCGGTGGGAAGCTCGGGGCGCTGACGCCTGGTCGCAGGATGATCATGACTCCAGCTTAGCCGCAGATGAAAAATCAACAAAACCCCATTCGCCACAGATGAACGCAGATGGGCACAGATAAAATACGATTAAAGGCATCTGTGTCTATCTGCGTTCATCTGTGGCCAAAAATATTATTCCGCTTTTTTGAACGGTGCATGCTCATTGAGCTCGTCCATATAAACCTCGACACCATTACGCTCGCGTTCCAGAAAGTCCGCCACCGCACGCGCGAATTGCGGGTGGCGCAACCAGTGCAGTGAATGCGTGGTAACGGGAAGAAAGCCGCGTGCAAGTTTGTGTTCGCCGCCGGCACCGCCCTCAAAGCGTTTCAGACCCTGCGCGATGCAGTATTCGATCGGTGTGTAGTAGCAGGCCTCGAAGTGCAGACTGTTGAAACCCTCGCGCCCACCCCAATAGCGTCCGTAGAGCGCATTCTGGTCACGCAGGTTGATGGCCGCACCGACGTATTCGGTTCCCCGCCGCGCCAGAACCAGCACTAGC
>Ga0105101_10000790_pt1 | contig 13409 bp, 13 predicted proteins | sample PPLLak21cMay2015_2_FD_87037 | JGI IMG/M metagenome (GOLD analysis project Ga0105101, IMG submission 87037) | Freshwater sediment microbial communities from Prairie Pothole Lake near Jamestown, North Dakota, USA - PPLs Lake P8 Core (1) Depth... | ecosystem: Environmental > Aquatic > Freshwater >... | reverse complement strand
TTTCTCAATTTGACTTAATTTCTTTTTCCTCTGGCGTGCTGAGGCCAATCTTTTTCAAGAGAGTGAGTGTGGCGGGATGGGGGAAAAAAGAAGCAGTCAGCGGTGATAGCCGAAGATCCGAAGACCCTCGAAAAGCTGAACGCGGACCTCAGGGCAGAGATCCAGGAACGCGTGCGCACGGAGAAAGCGTTGAGAGAGAGGGAGGAGCGATACCGGACCATTTTAGAAACAATCCAGGAAGGCTAATTTGAGACGGATCTTCGTGGGGGACTCACGTTTTTCAATGAGGCTGTCTGTCGGAGTCTGGGCTATTCCCGCGAAGAACTCCTTGGCATGGACTACAGGAGATACACGACCCCGGCTAGCGCAGAGAAAATGTTCAAGGTCTTCTTCTATGAAATCCTCCTGACCGGGAAAGCTCCCGAGGTTACGGATTATGAGTTGGTTGCGCTGGACGGCTCCCGGAAGGTCCTGGAGTTCTCGACGTCGCTGATACGGGACGGGAAGGGAGAACCTATCGGTTTTCGAGGGGTGGCCCGCGACGTTACGGAGCGGAGGCAGGCCGAAGAAGCTCTGAAGGCTTCAGAAAAGAAGTACATGAACCTGGTGGAAAACTCCCCTGATATCGTTTACTCCTTGGATCCTGAGGGTCGTTTCACCTTTCTGGGAGGGGCTCTGCAGAGGATGCTCGGATATTCCCCTGAGGAGTTGCGTGGAAAGCATTTCCAATGCGTCTTGAGGCCGGAAGATTTGAATCGAACAGAGGGCCGCTTCAATGAGCGCCGCACCGGGACTCGGGCAACAAAACGGTTCGAGATTAGTCTTGTCCCCAAAGCGAAAGATCGTGAGAAAAAGGAGCCTGTCTTTGAAGTCCAGGCTTTCGGCATTTACGATGAGACGCAGCCCAATTCGGAAAAAAGGTTCCTTGGCACCTATGGCGTTGCCAGGAACATCACCGACAGCCGAAGGGCTGAAGAACAGCTCGGGAAAACATGTCGCGAATTGCAGGAAATGCGGGAGCTTCTTCTCCAGTCGGAAAAACTTGCCGCCACAGGACGACTGATGTCCGGAGTGGCCCATGAGATTCTCAACCCTGTCAACATCATCTCCATGAAACTGCAGATCCTGAAACTGAGCCAGAGTCTCGATGAAAAGGCTCCAGACGCCCTGGCGGTTTGTGAGAATCAGGTGAAGCGGATCACGAGAATTCTGGGCAATCTGGGCCAGTTCTCAAGGGTGACGAAAGAAGAGAGGACCCCTAACGATCTCAATGAGGTGGTCGGACACGTATTGACCCTCTTCACTCCTCAATTCAAGGAAGAGAATATACAGGTTGAAACGACCTATGAGCCGGCGCTGCCTCTCCTGTCTTTTGCACGAAGCCGGATAGAGCAGGTTTTCTTCAATGTCATTTCCAATGCCTTAGAGGCGATGTCGGGAATGGAGAAAAGGGTTCTGACGGTGAGCACGGCAAGAACTTCTTCAGGGGATGACGCACAGGTCGTGCTCTCGGATACAGGGCCGGGGATCTACATCCAGAATATGAACAGAATATTCGATCCTTTTTTCACAACAAAGAACCGAAGCGAGGGGACCGGTCTTGGTCTGTTCCTGTCATCCGGAGTTGTCAAAGACCACGGGGGCCGAATCTGGGTGGAGAACAATGGCGCGGGAGGGGCCTCCTTTCTTATCCAATTGCCAGTGTTGAGGAATAAGGAAAGCTAGCGCAGTGTCTCCGTGATGCCTTTACAAGTCTGTCATTTCGAGCAAATGCGAGAAATCTTAGCGTTCAGCACACTTAAAAGATCTCTCCCTTCGGTCGAGATGACAAGCAAAGGTTGAGACACACTGCTCTTGCGCAAAGAGACGCAGGCTGTCGGGAGGAAAGCGTTCCCTCAACGGAAGATGGAGATATGACGACCCTTTACATCATTGATGGGCATGACAAGAGACAGACTATTGAATTCAGTGGAGACTCGCTCCTGCTGGGTCGCTCCCCGGACAGTGATCTTCAGATCAAGGACCATTTTGTTTCACGCAAGCATTTGAGGATCTCAAGAAAAGGCTCAAGGATATTCATCAAAGACCTGAACAGCCGCAACGGGACCTTCGTGAACGGAGAACCGATCAACCCAGGGATTGAGGTCGAACTACCTGAAGGAGTTCCTGTGGTGATGGGGATGACCGTCCTCTGTTTCGGTGAGGGATGCGCTGAAGAAATCCAGGGTTTTCTCGGATCCATCGATGTCTCAGGCCTGGAGCCGGAGGAGATGGAAGGACCCACTGAAGATCGTCCGTTGACGGCTCAAAAGAACATGGAACTTATGATCAGAGTATCTGACCTCCTCACCCGGTCTACGGACATTCGTGAAACCCTCAAGGAAATCCTGAACTGCATTGTTGAGCTTTTGGTGAGGATTGACAGGGCGGCGATTATTCTCCTTGACCCTGAAAAAGCAAAGATCAAAGAAGTGATCTATCGGATGAGAGAGGGCGTGGACGATCAGCGCTTCAGCACAGAGGTCTTGGAGCACGTGATGCAACTCAAGGAAGCCTTTATGATTTCAGATGCAGATACGCAACAGGGGGAGGACGTACCCGATACGCTCAAGCTCCTCAACATCAAGTCCGTCATGTGTATTCCTCTACTGAGCCGCGCGAAACTGGTGGGCGTGCTTTACGTGGACTCCATAACGAAACCCTATGGGTTTCGGGGCGAAGACTTGCATCTCTTGAGCGCTATGAGCAGTCCCGTGGCCATGGCCATAGAGAACGCTCCTCTCCACCCCGGTTAAACAGAGATAGGATGGGTGTAGGCGCATTTCGTAACAAGGTTGAAAAAGAATATTGACGTTCTGGCTATTTTTGTGATAAAATAACCACAATTAGTTAATTTATACAAAGTCTCCTTTAGCTTTCCTCACCGAGGAGCCTGAAGTATGCCCAAAATCTACATTATGAACGGACCTGACAAGGGCCGGTCCTTTGAAGTGGATGAAGAGGCGATCTTTATCGGGCGGGCACCTGATAACGAGATCCACGTCAAGGACAAGTCCGTCTCCCGAAAGCATTTGAAGATTGTCAAGCGGGGTGAGAAATATTACGTCACGGACTTGGGCAGTAAGAACGGGACATTTATCGATGGAATGCGCATTGCCGGTGGAAAGGAATATGAGGTGAGAGAAGGAATGCCTATCGCAGCCGGCAAGACGTTCTTGTCCGTAGGAAAGGCCTATCCGGACGATGTGCTGGCGGTCCTTGATTCCATAGACCTTTTCAAAGAACTCGATGAAGAGGGAAAAAACGAGGTCAAGGACAGGCCCATGACCGCCAAGAAGAACATGGATCTGATCTACAAGGTTTCCAATGTGCTCATGCAGTCGCTCAACATGAAGGAAGTCATGGAAAGGATCCTGCACTACATCCTCCAGCTTCTCAAACGAATTGATCGAGGGGTGATCATCCTGATTGATCAGGAGACCGGGCAAACTTCTGAGGTGATCTCCATCATCAAATCGACCAAGGACGATTGCAAGGCAGCTTACAGCCGCACCATCGTGGAGAGGGTGATCAAGGAACGGACACCTGTTTCCATGCTCGATACCCTTGAAGAGAAAGAAATCAACCTGTCTGAAAGCATCAGGGTCAGCGGAATTCGATCGATCATGTGCGTGCCGCTGGTCAGCAGGTCCAAGGTCATGGGGGTTATCTATGTGGATTCCGTCAACAAACCGCATGGCTTTCGCAAGGAGGACCTCGACCTCCTCACGGCGCTGAGCAGTCCTGCTGCAGTGGCCATCGAAAACTCCTTGCTCTACTCAAAATACCGGGAAGGGATGAGTTAGACAACCCTAAGGCATTCGATCTCAAGAGACGGCTGCCCATGAGCCGTCTTTTTTTGTTTGGACGGGGATCGGGCTGTGATAAAGACATTGAGCCGGCAGCATCCAAAGGCCTGTAGAAGGAGAGACAAGATCATGGAAGTGAAGGTAGAGGAGAGGATTTTTCAAGAGTTCCCTCTGTTTCGGAGAGGAATCGTTGTGGCGTTGGGGATTCAAAATCAAGGAGTCTCGAAAGAACTCGAACGCCTTCTCAATGAGACGGTGGAATCTGCCGCCCGCCAGCCTATTGATGTGAAAGCCGATCCGAGAATTGCGGTCTGGAGCGAAGCGCACAGGCGATTCGGATCCAATCCCAACAAATTTCCTCCTGCTCACTTTTCTTTGATCAAGCGAGTTCAAAAACCAGGGATCCACCTTGCCTTCATTAACAAGGTGGTTACCATTATGAACTACAATTCCGTGGCAGACGTGATCCCCGTAGGAGGAGATGATCTGGACCACGCAGGGCCATGCCTTGAACTCCGCTATGCTTCCGGCGAGGAGACCTTTGTTCCCCTGGACTCGCCCCAGACCTCGGAACACCCGACACCGGGTGAGGTCATTTATGTGGTAGCGGATTCAGGAAGGGTCATGTGTCGCCGATGGAATTGGCGAAACGGCTATGAAACCCGCATCACCGAGGAGACGCGGGCCATGGTCATGAATATTGACGGACTGGGTGAGGAAAGCGAATCCAGAGCCGCAAAGACAAGGGACCGGGTGGCGGCCATGCTGGAGAAGTACTGCAGCGCTCGAACGCTCACCTCCATGCTCACTCCCGCTCAGCCTGTGTTTCATTTTGCGGTGTGCTCGTTTCACCCTATGAATGTTTTTCGTAGAGGAGGTTCAAGAACGGAGATGTCGGAGAAATTCAAAACGGGTTTAGTGGCGTGCCTCGTCATGGGTTTGTTTGTCGCGGCTTTCACTTATATGACCGCTGATCCGGCGCAGGCAAAGCCTTTCCGCATGGGGGTGCTCCCTGACAAGGGGGCGAAACTCGGGTGCGGGACCTGCCATGTCAATTCGGCCGGCGGAGGGCCAAGAAACTCTTTTGGCCAGGATTATGAAAAGGTGGGCATCAAAGCAGGAGACAAGTACACTCAGGACCTGGGCACCATGGATTCCGACAAGGACGGCGCCACCAATGATCAGGAGTTCAGCGCCGGCACACATCCTGGGGACCCTGCTTCAAAGCCCGCTCGCTGAGAATCTCTTCCTGAGAGGATGGATTGCGAAGCCATGAAGAAGCCATTGCTCTTCGCAGCCGTGATCTTTTGCTTGGCTCTGCCTGGTTTATCATGGGCGAGGGCCTTGACGCCGGGGTTGCCTTGGAGTGTCTACCTCTACGAAGGGGGGCGCCTGCTGGCCCTTCTCGCTTTTGTGCTCAGGTTTTTCCAGTTTGTCCTCAGTTCGAAAATCCCCTGGGTGGAGAGGGGGCTGTGGCCGGCTGCTCTTTTCAAGATTCACCGAAGGTGGGGCTTAATCGCTTTCGTTCTCATCCTGAGCCACCCTGCACTCCTTCTTCTCTCTGAGCGGCTCCAGGGATATACCTCGGCCATGTCCCCGCTCAAGGTCCTTGGGGTGCTGACGCTGGTCGCCCTCATTGCGGCGGTGCTTGCCGCCCTGCTTTCACGGAGACTTCACCTCAAGGTTCAGACCTGGAAACGGATTCACAGAACTACGTACGTGGTATTCCCCCTTGGCTTGGTCCACAGCCTGCTCATTGGAACGACCCTGCAAAAAAGTCCTGCAAGGGTGTTGTGGCTTGTGCTGGCAGCCGGGTACGTCGCCATTCTGGGATACAAAATAGTGAAGGGATCACAGAAAAGGCATCCGGCCTGAGGCACCAGAGGTCCAGTAACCAGTAAGCCGTATGCAGTAAGGAGACAAGGACGCAAGCGACCTGCCGGCCAATGAGACTGCTTACTATTTACTACTTACTGCTTACTGATTTTTCCTTGGGCTCCTTTCAGGAAGCAGGGCAATGAGCCCAACGGTGAGCAACGGAATAACGGCCGTGACGGCGAGAACAGGCGTTATGGAGAAGAGGTCGGCCATCTTTCCAGCAAGGGGTGTCATCATCCCTCCGGTTCCCCATGCCAATCCCATCATCAGGCTCGAAACCATGGACTTGCCCTTGGGCGCAATTTCCTGAGCCATGGTCACGCCCAGAGGCAGGGAAGCCATGACGAAGAATCCGGCGAGAAAAGCGGTCACATAGGCCCAGTCCCCAGGAAGAAGCAGGAGAAGATACAGGCTGGGCGTCGCAAGGCCGTGGCTCAGATAAAAGACAGGCTTGAACCCGAACCGGTCGGAGGAGTGACCGGCAACCACCCCGCTCAGCGCCCCTGCAACGGTGAAAATGGAAACGATGGCGCCTATGGACAGCAGGGAGAAGCCCTGCTGACTGTAGTAAATGGGAAGAAAGGTCATAAAGACCTGCCCTGCAAAGGATCGCAGAACCATGATCGACCAGATCAGGGCGATGGGTTTCCACACGCCGCCAAAAGCTTCCTTTATAGAACCCATGAAACCCAGGTTGGCCAGGCCTTCTGTGCTGGGAACAGGGACGATCCTGTAAAGAAAAACCATGAGAGCCAGGCCGAAAACCATGGTCACCGGAGAGGCTTCCAGCCCATAGGAGTTAACAAAGAAGGCGATAAAAATCGGACCCAGACCAAACGAAAGGGTGCCTCCCAGGTTAAACAGGGACATGGAAAGGCCGAAGTGGGACCCTGCATACTGGGAAACCATGCCGGCTGCCGTGGGGTGGAACATGGACACTCCTATGGACCCCATGGAGACAAAGAGGAGCAAAACAAAAAAGGAGGGTGCTACCCCAATGAGGGGCATGAAGACCGCGGCCAGAAGGGGGCCGCCGAGAATAAAAAACCGGGTGTGATAATGGTCTGCAACGTAGCCGGCCGAGGGTTGAACCACAAAAGCCAGGAAGCGGCTGATGCCCGCAAGGAGACCGACCTGGGTCAGCGTGAGTCCCAGTTTGTCCACGAAAAGCGGGAGCAAGGGCGTGAGGAAAGCCGCATAGAAGTCCCCGGTGAAGTGAACCAGAGACAGGGCGAAAATGACTTTTGAATTTGCTTTTGTGAGCATGGTTGAACAATGCAATGGACACTGTGCACTTAGAACCCTCTGCTCTTGAAGTCAAGGACATAATACAGGGACAAAGGCACAGAGGCACAAAGGGACAAAGGGAAAAGCAAAACGGTTTTTCTGCTTTGTGCCTTTGCCACTTTGTCCCTCAAGCTGGCGGGTTCGGCCCAATGCATTTCGCTCCAGGTCGCCGGTCTGCTTTCGGGCTCCTGGTATCACAATTAAGAATTGACAGGGGAAAGGGGCTTTGACTATATTTTCTACTGATCTCAAGGATTTCTTAGCGGGAGCGTTCACCAGATATGAACATCATTATCGGATCAGATCACGCCGGCTATGACCTCAAAGAGGTTTGTAAGGCTCACCTGCTGCAGTCGGGTGAGCACCAGGTAAAGGATGCGGGTGTTTTCAGCCGTGACTCCTCGGACTACCCTCGAATCGCGAAAGAGGTGGCGGGAGCGATCAGCCGAGGGGAGCACGACCGCGGGGTGCTGATCTGCGGAACAGGAATCGGGATGTCCATCACGGCGAATCGGTTCAAGCGCGTGAGGGCTGCGGTGTGTCAGGATGTCTATTCCGCCAAGATGACCAGGCTTCACAATGACGCAAACATTCTGGCGATGGGCGGGAGAATCGTGGGCCCAGGGCTTGCCGTGGAGATCCTGGAAGTGTTTCTGAAAACCGAATTCGAGGGTGGCCGGCACAAGAAGAGGCTGGATCTCATTGATGGCTGAAGAAGGGGTTGTGCAGGAACGGGGCTTGAAGCGCACGGATCCGCAAGTGGCTCGAGCCATTGAGGCGGAGATCCAAAGGGAGAAGAGCACGCTCGTGCTGATCGCCTCCGAGAACTATGCCTCCCGGGCGGTCATGGAAGCGACCGCCAGTGTGATGACCAACAAATACGCCGAGGGGTATCCCAAGAAAAGGTACTACGGCGGGTGTGACTATGTGGATATTGTGGAGCGGCTGGCGATCGAAAGGGCCAGAAAGCTTTTCGGATCCGAGTATGCGAATGTACAGCCCCATTCCGGGTCGCAGGCGAACATGGCCGTGTACTTCTCCTTTCTCAAGCCCGGCGACACCATCCTAGGCATGGATCTTTCCCATGGAGGCCACCTGACCCATGGGAGCCCCGCGAATTTCTCCGGGAACTTGTTCAGAGTGGTTCCTTACGGACTGCACGAAAAAACCCGGCTCATTGACTATGACCAAGTGGAAGATCTGGCAAAGAGGCACAAGCCCAAAATGATTGTCGCCGGCGCGAGCGCCTATCCCCGGGTGATCGACTTTCACAAATTCCGTGAAATTGCGACCAGGGTCGGCGCCTATCTCATGGCGGACATTGCGCACATCGCCGGTCTGGTGGTTGCCGAGCTGCATCCCTCTCCTGTGAGTGAAGCGGACTTCATCACTTCCACGACTCACAAGACCCTTCGGGGCCCCAGAGGAGGACTGATCCTTTCCGAGGAAAAGCACGGTCCCTTCCTGGACAAAGGCTTGTTCCCGGGGATTCAGGGCGGACCCCTCATGCACATCATCGCCGCTAAAGCGGTTTGCTTCGGAGAGGCTCTGCAGCCGGAATTCAGGCGCTACCAGCAGCAAGTTGTGCGGAATGCCGGGGTGCTCGCTGAGGAACTGGCCTCTGCCGGCTTTGACTTGATTTCCGGAGGCACGGACAATCACTTGATCCTGATTGATCTGAGCGCACGAGGGGTGAGCGGGCTGGACGCTGAAAGAGCCCTGGGTGCGGCCGGTCTGATCGTGAACAAGAATGTGGTTCCCTCTGACCCAAGAGGCCCTAGGGTGACGAGCGGGCTGAGAGTCGGGACCCCGGCAGTGACGACCAGAGGGATGAAAGAGGAGGAGATGAAACTCATCGGTCGATTGATCCGGAGGGTTCTCGATCATCCCGGGCAGGATGCGGTCCACCGGGAGGTTCGGCTGGAAGTGGCCGAGCTTTGCCGGAGGTTCCCCATCTATCGATACCTGGATCAGAAAGAGGAGGGGCAGGCGTGACGAGACCTTCTTGGCCGGAGTACTTCATGGCCATCACCCGGCTGGTGTCCAAGAGATCGACGTGTTTAAGGCGCAGCGTGGGAGCCGTGCTCGTGAAAGACAAGAGAATTCTGGCCACGGGATACAACGGTGCGCCTGCAGGGCTGAGACACTGTGAAGAGGTGGGTTGTCTGAGAGCCGATTCGGCTGTGCCCTCGGGCACGCACCACGAACTGTGCCGGGGGCTTCACGCGGAACAGAACGTGATTATCCAAGCGGCCTATCACGGCATCACGATTCAAGGGGCAACCCTCTATTGTACGAACAAGCCGTGCGTGATATGCTCCAAGATGATCATCAATGCCGGGATTAAGAAGGTCTATTATGAAGAGGGTTACGACGATCCTCTTTCCGATCAAATGCTTGCGGAAGCCGAAATAGAAACAGTGAGGTTGAGCCTATGAGATGTCCCTACTGCAGTAAGCTGGACAACAAGGTGATTGATTCCCGGTTGAGCAAAGACGGCCGCACCATCCGACGCCGCAGGGAATGCATCGAGTGCGACAGAAGGTTCACGACCTATGAAAAGCTGGAAGAGGTCCTTCCCATGGTGATCAAGAAGGACGGGAGGCGGGAGCCTTTCAGCAGGGACAAGATCATCGGAGGCATCAAGAAAGCCTGTCAGAAGCGGCCGGTGAGCATCACGAAGATCGAGGAGTTCGTGGATTCCGTGGAACTCTATTTCCAGGAACTCGGCAAGAAAGAGATCGACAGCAAGGAGATTGGAGAGAGGGTCATCAACCGTCTCAAGGAGTGGGATGAAGTGGCCTACGTGCGCTTTGCCTCGGTCTACAGACAGTTCAGGGACATCAACGAGTTCATGTCCGAGTTGGAGGGGATCCTCAAGGCGAAAAAGGAAAAGGAGGGACCGAAGAAAACCGTTCCGGCGGCTTGAGAGCCGGGCAATCGTTGAGCCCACACCCCCCAGTCCGGGCTCAATCAGGCCTTGATTACATCTGTGTGTGTCAGGAGTAGGGTGACCGGTCAGAAGTCCAAGGACAAGCACGAGAAGTTCATGAAAGCCGCCCTGGGCTACGCCCGAAAGGGCCTGGGGAAAACTTCGCCGAACCCTGCCGTAGGAGCGGTGATTGTCCGAAAGGACCAAATCATCGCCGCAGGTTTTCACCGAAAGGCGGGAGCGCCCCATGCCGAGGTGGAAGCTCTCAACCGACTCCAAGGCAAAGCCAGGTCGGGGGACACACTCTACGTGACCCTTGAGCCTTGCAACCACTACGGAAGAACCCCTCCCTGTACCCAGGCGATTCTCGAAAAGGGTGTCCGAAAAGTCGTGGTGGGGATGAAGGATCCGGACCCCCGCGTGAAGGGCGGAGGGTGCGAGGTTCTTTCCCGGCAGGGAGTAGAGGTCGTGACCGGTGTTCTGGAAATGGAATGCCGGCGCCTCAACGAATGGTTTGTGACCTACGTCACCAAGAGGCGTCCCTTTGTGATCGCCAAGACCGCGATGACCCTTGACGGCTGGACAGCGACTTCCACCGGACACTCCCGGTGGGTGACGAACGAGCGGTCCAGAGAATGGGTTCACCGGCTCAGGAATCAGGTGGATGGCATCCTGGTGGGAGTCGGAACCGTGATGGCCGACGATCCTCTCCTGAACACCCGGCTCAGAAAGGGGAGAGGGAGGGATCCGGTGCGCATCATTGTGGACACGCACCTGCGCATTCCGGTGAACGCCCGGGTGCTCGGCCATGCAAAAGGGTCGGAGACGCTCATCACCGTGAGTGAAGATGTTCCGAGCCGGCGGCTCCGGAGACTCGAGGGAAAAGGGGTCTCCTTCCTCACGTGCCCGAAGAAGGAGGGTAGAATTGACCTGCAGGCGTTGATGGATATGTTAGGGAAAAGGTCCATCACTTCCGTGCTTCTCGAAGGCGGAGCAACCCTCATGGGCGCCATGATCCGGGAAAGGCTCGTGGACAAGTTCTGTATTTTCAAGGCTCCCAAGATTCTCGGGGCAAGTGACGGCAGGCCCATGGCGCTGGGCCAGGGACCGAGCCGGATGGATCAGAGCATCCCGTTGAAGGATATCCGGATCAGGCGCTTCGGTGAGGACCTGCTGATCACCGGATATCCACAGTATTAGAGAGAGATATGTTCACCGGGCTAGTTGAAGGAATCGGCAAAGTCAAAGAGCTCAGTCGGTTTGGAGAGGATCTGAGCATCACCCTTTCGCCTCTCTTTGACATGCCCGACATCCGAACAGGAGACAGCATATCCGTGGATGGGGTGTGCCTGACGGTCACTCGTGTGAATCAGGGCTCGTTTCGCCTGGATGTTTCCGCGGAGACTCTTTCAAGAAGCACCCTCACCGGGATCAAGGTCGGGGATGAGGTGAATCTCGAAAGGGCCCTTCGCGTCACCGATCGCCTTGGAGGACACCTGGTCTCCGGTCATGTGGACGGGGTAGGAAGGATTCTCAAGAAAGAGCAGAAGCAACGCTCATGGGTGCTCCGGTTCGGGATTGAAGAGAACTTCCTGAAGTATATTATCGAAAAAGGATCTGTAGCCGTGGACGGAATCAGCCTCACCGTCAACCGGTGCGACGATCAGGGTTTCGAGGTCAATGTCATCCCCCAGACCGGGAAAGAAACGGGGATCCTCAAGAAAAAAGTGGGAGATCCGGTCAATATCGAGACGGATCTCATTGGCAAATACGTGGAGAAGTTCTTCCTCAAGAGCCATTCACCTCACGCGAAGAAGGCTTCTCTAATTGATGAAAAACTGCTCAGAAAACATGGTTTTGGGGTTTAATTAAAATGCCACTCGCAACGATTCCGGAAGCCCTGGAAGATCTGAAACAGGGCAGGATGATTATTCTTGTAGATGATGAAAACCGGGAAAACGAGGGTGATCTCACCATGGCGGCGGAAAAGGCGACTCCCGATGCGATCAATTTCATGGCCAAGTACGGCCGCGGATTGATCTGCCTTTCCATGTCTCCTGAAATTGTGGATCGATTGAAACTGCCCCTGATGGCTCTCGACAACCGCTCCGCATTCAAGACGGCCTTCACGGTGTCCATTGAGGCTCGGGAGGGAGTGACCACGGGGATCTCTGCGGCGGACCGGGCGCATACCATCCTCACCGCGGTTGCGGACGACTCGAGACCGGAAGATCTGGTTCAGCCGGGCCATGTGTTTCCCATTCGAGCCCGGCGCGGAGGGGTTCTGTTCAGGACCGGCCAGACCGAAGGTTCGGTGGACCTGGCCAGGCTGGCCAGGCTCAAGCCCGCCGGTGTCATCTGCGAGGTGATGAATGATGACGGCACCATGGCCCGAATGCCTGACCTCGAGAAGTTTTCTCAGAAACACGGCCTCAAGATCGTCTCTATTGCGGACATCATCGCCTATCGGATGAGAACGGAATCGTTCGTGCACAGGGTCGCGGAAACGACTCTGCCGACGGCCTACGGGGAATTCAAGGCCGTCGCTTTCCTGAATGACATTGACCAGTACGAGCACCTGGCTTTGGTCAAAGGAGAAATCCATCCTGAAGACGAGATCCTGGTCAGAGTTCACTCACAGTGCCTCACAGGGGATGTGTTCGGCTCTTATCGCTGCGATTGCGGGCCCCAGCTCCTGAGAGCCATGGAGATGGTGGAGGAGGAAGGCCTGGGGGTGATCCTTTACATGCAGCAGGAAGGCCGCGGGATCGGACTGGCCAACAAAATCAAGGCCTATGCGCTGCAGGAGAAAGGAAGGGACACGGTGGAGGCAAACAAGGAACTGGGCTTTGAGGCGGACATGAGGGACTACGGAGTGGGAGCGCAGATTCTGGCCGCCCTGGGCGTAAGGAAGATGAGGCTCATGACCAACAATCCCAAGAAGATTGTCGGCCTCGAAGGATACGGGATTCAGGTCGTGGGGAGGGTCCCGGTTGAAACTGAACCAAGGCCTGAAAACCTGAGATATCTCGTCACCAAGTGTCAGAAATTGGGTCACCTTTTAAACTTGAAGGAAAAGGTTTCCCGGGAACCGAGCTAGGGCACGAAGAGCCCTCGAGGAACATCGAACGTCAACACACAAAGGAGAGGACACTCACATGCCTAGGACGCTGGAAGGAAAGATTTCTGCAGAAGGGTATCGTTTCGGGCTGATCGTCAGCCGATTCAACGATTTCATCAGCTCAAAGCTGGTCGAAGGAGCGGTGGATGCGCTGAAGCGCCACGGGGCCACCGAGGAGCAGCTCCTGCTGGTCAAGGTGCCCGGCGCTTTTGAGATCCCCTTGGCCGCCAAAAAACTCGCTGAAAGCGGCAAGGTGGATGCGGTGATTTGTCTCGGCGCCGTGATTCGGGGGTCCACGCCACACTTCGACTACGTGGCTGCAGAGGTGTCCAAGGGAATCGCC